>Ga0153998_1000001_pt1 | contig 59642 bp, 119 predicted proteins | sample TSNC082MetaG_FD_104725 | JGI IMG/M metagenome (GOLD analysis project Ga0153998, IMG submission 104725) | Attine ant fungus gardens microbial communities from North Carolina, USA - TSNC082 MetaG | ecosystem: Host-associated > Fungi > Mycelium > Unclassified | place: USA: North Carolina, Lumber...
CATCACGCCGACATTGGAGCTTCCCCACATCTCGCCGACATTGGAGCTTTCCCGCATCACGCCGACATTGGAGCTTTCGAGAAAAACTTTAACATCATTACAGAGCTTTTTGACCTCGCACCGTTTCAATCGATAATAACCACTTGTCAATGCCTCGATCTTCTGATCAACCAAAACATGAACTTTCCACCATGCGCAAACGCTCTCCCTGAAAATACGCTCATACTCGCCCTTGTCAAACCATTCGGGAACTATGTCCTGATCTACCACAAAACACCAGTCTTCCGGATATTCTTCCGGGCTAACCCACCATTCGCCGTTGTTCGGGGTTAACTCGGCCCGTACAAATGTTTTGGATGCACCCATGTAACTGTCTTCAATTCCAAGCGATTCCAACAAGTCTGTATGGCTTTCGCTCTCTCCCTCGGCTATAACTGTTTTGTTTTTTAAGATAATTCCAGATTTAAAATTACACATGTCTTCTCTCCTTTTTTATTTATTGATTACTTCCGTCCCGCCGGGAAGCTTCCACAATTCAATTAGCTCGTGCGCTACAACCGCAATCCCTGGTAAGTTGTCAAAATGCACGGCGTCCTCGATTATGTGCAACAATATTTCTTCTGATTTTTTTCGAGCATTTGCTTCGTCATTTACCGGCATTTATCTTGCCCCCTCCCGTTCTCTTTTCATTGATTACTTCCGGCTCCCTCTCCGGCCACACACGGGCGGGATTAGTCCGCACGATGAATGGATTAAGTGCGCCGTCATTGATGATGTGGCAGTACTCCGGATCGTGTAGCTGTGGCGGTGCGTCTGATTTTACAAGGTTCATTTTTCCCTCTTTCTCCAACCTTTGACAGTCGTGGTGTTTTGTTTTAAGCAATAGACATCTGATTGTTGCAGTTATCAACCTGCTCTTTCAGTACTACCGGAAGCTTATATTCACCGATAATACCAATCGCCATATCACACTGATTGCGTTTGATGGCCTTGTATGTTGCGATCCCAAATTCCCTCTTGATTTGGCTGTAAATGTCAGAATATACTTTCCCCCTCAAGGACTTGTCCCGATATGCTGGAGTTTGTTTTCCACCCAAGCACTGGACACCTTTCTTTCTGACTGCAATGGTGATCTTGTCGCCCTCGATTCCCAAGATGGGCATGTCCTGTTTGAAGGTTTGCAAATCTTGATTGACGGCATCCAATTTTGTATCCACTTCTTTTATCGCTTGAAATTGCAATTCTAAAAATTCCAATGCGGTCTTTGGTTTTTGGTAAGAACCCGTTTTTCGTATTGACGGAAGCACTTCGCTCGTTACCCAGTGCTTGAACCGTTTCGCCGATTCCAATTTGCTACCAAACACCAGAGAGTAGAGACCGGATTCGTTAATAACAACCGCATCCTGATCGCCGCCAGAGGTAGTAACTTTAGTTACCCCCTTATCTTCATCGTCAACATTGTCCTGTAATGCCACTCTGGTATTTTTATACCCCAATGCCGCGGCAACGTCCTTCCCGACAAACCAAGGCTCATTATCAATTGTTACTGTTCGTATTTGCCCGAATTCTTCGTTGTTAAAAATTTGTAATCCTTTCATCTGTTCCCCTTTCTTTTCCAATCCTAGCGATACCATTAGTGCTTTATTAACTAATTCCTGCTCTGCATCCGATATATGCCCCATATAGTTACCTAACCTTTTCACCGAGATAGAATGTATCTGCTCACACAATGCGGTAGACTTGTGTCTTGCCATCACATCCACATGAGTGGGCAATCTTTTCTTTTTCGGGCTGCTGGTCAGATACACAACTTCGATAACGGGAGAATACAGGTTACATTTTTCGTTACTGACGATGATGGTCGGTCGGCGCTTTGTTCGCTGCCGCAGGATATCTTTTCGCTGTCGTGAATATAGTAGATATCTCCACGCCTGATCTTTACGTTTGCCATCCCCTTTCTGCTAATACGCAAATGCTAATTCTTGTCATTTGTATTAAGCTCCAATCCGGTCCGTTCATAAAAATATTTCCGCGAAATCCGTCCGGCCACAATGTAAAACCCTTTCGCTGTCAATTCCTCATTGAATTGCTTAATGATCTTGTAAGCCGTGTTTCTTGACACATTCATCAACTCTGCGACTTCTGTCGCCCGCATGATTGGTGATGGCATAATGTCACCTCCTTTTTTTGACAATTGTTGCATTATATTAATTACTGGTTACACTTGTTGCTATTTCCTCCAAATTCTCCTATAATCAAAGTACAGGCACTGGCATGCCGAGTACAAAAGAAAGGAGACTACACAAAATGGATTTTAATGATATTGTTTTAAGAGCAATGGATAAAGCCATAAAAGCATCTGTTAATAATTCTTTTTCTTCCGATCTCCCACAATTAGAAGAAAGCTTGCAAAAAGATATTGACCTTTATCGCCCCATGCTTAAATACGTTAATACCCTTGTGGTCGAGTCCCTGCGCATTTATCACGAGCAAGCTTCCACTCGTCACGAACCTGATTGCAAGTAATGACAAAAGCTACTTGGTACTTGCTTGGCTCCTGAACTTTCGGTTTGGGAGCCGTTTTTTCTTTATTCTCGTTATTCATTTTTTTATCTCCTTATCCTACTTTTTTGTCTTTCTGCTTCGCCGCTAATTGTGCATCCCGCAATGCGCCAAGATATACGCGGGCCATCCTTTTTGCGTCTTCGCTAAGAGCCTCAAATATTTCTGCTAATTCCTTAGCTTCTGTCAAATCCTTATCGGTCAAGCTTGACATGTGTTCACCTCGCTTTCTTTTTGTATCCTATGACACTATTATAAGTGCCATCGGCACTATTGTCAAGGTTTTTTTTGTTGACATTGACACTTTTTTTTGATATAGTATATTTAGTAGATGGAGGTGATTGTATTGGATAATAGGTTAAAACAACTAAGAAGAGCGCTTAATATGACGCAGGACGAATTTAGTAAAAAGATAGGTTTGGCTAGAAACAGTGTCGCTAATTATGAAATAGGAAGAAGAGAACCAACTAATTCTATAATAGTGTCGATATGCCGTGAATTTGATGTTAATGAAGAATGGCTCCGGACCGGTCAAGGGGAGATGTTTGCAGATATTCCACAGGAGGATGAATATTTTAAAGCTGCTACTCAAATATCAAAAAATGGCGACGACTTGATTATGAGCATGATAGTCGAATACTGGAAGCTGGACGAAAGTAGCAAGGAAACGTTCAGAAAATATATACGATCAGTTGCCGGCAGCATAAAAAAAGAGCAAGATTAATCTCTTGCTCTCGGCTGTACCTATTTAATTAGGTTTTTAATCACTGTGAATATCTGTACCAATACAGTTTTATCATTAATCGTTTTAACCATCGTAATGATTAGCTTTTGATAATCCTTAATTGACATATGTATTCTCCCTCCTTGTCATCATGACGCTTTACAGTTTTGCCAATGTGTCTATTATATCCTCGTGATAACGCTGTGTCAATAAAAACAAGAACATAAGTTCGACTTTTTTTTGATTTATTCGACAAATAAAAAAGGAGGTAATTGAATTATGCCAGCTTACAAAGATGAAGCCAGAAAAACGTGGTACTGCAAATTCTCATACACTGATTGGACGGGAAAACAGAGGCAGAAGCTAAAGCGCGGTTTTCATTCGAAGAAAGAGGCTGCCGCTTGGGAGCGTAACTTCCTGGAACGGCAGCAAGGAAACCCTGATATGACCTTCCAGGCTCTTTGTGCGCTCTACATGGAAGATATTACCCTGCACCTTAAAGAGTCCACAGTGGACGGCAAGGAGCATCGTATCAGAAACCATATGGTGCCATACTTCGGAGATAAACGCATAAACGAAATCAAACCTGCTGATATCCGTAAGTGGCAGGGGATCATAATCAAAAAAAATCTTAACCCGACCTACCAGAAACTGCTAAACGGAAATCTTAGCGCTATTTTTAATTTTGCGAAGAGGTATTACGGGTTGACAGCAAACCCGTGCGCGGCAGTAAAAACTATAGGCAAATCAAAAGCAGGACGCATGGAATTCTGGACGCAATCCGAATTTGTTACTTTTCTCGATTATATAAAAAGCCCGGAAACTAAACTGGCTTTCCAAATACTTTTTTACACTGGCTTGAGATTTGGCGAAATGATGGCGCTTAATCCCAATACAGATGTTGACTACAAAAACGATGCTTTAACGGTTTCAAAGACATATCACCGGAAGCGCGGACAGGATATAACCACATCCCCTAAATCCGACAACGGCAACCGTGTTGTCACAATGCCGCCGTTTTTGACTGAACTGATAAAAGACTACGTGAACCACATTTATGATATTCGATCTAGAGAACGACTATTTCTGTTCTCACGTTCCAAGCTTAGGACGGCCATGGAAAGGGGTTGTCAGCAATCTGACATCAAGCGCATTCGGCTACATGATATTAGGCATAGTCATGTTTCTATGCTCATAGATTTGGGCTTTTCCCCTCTGCTGATAGCGGAAAGAATTGGTGATACGGTTGAAATGGTCAATAACATTTACGGCCACTTGTATCCAAACAAACACAAGGACGTAGCCGACGCGCTGGCTAAATCGTATCAAACTTGTATCACAGACACGAATTAATTTAAAAAAATGCCGTAAATACAACGTTTTCTAGGTTTTAAGACCGGATTGTCCTTAAACTAATAATTCTATACTCTTAAGTAATTTACATATTTTTGGTATATATTTTAACGCTTGGTATCCGAAAAAAATAATTATCACAGTATATACCAAAATAAAACGTATCATTTTTGTATCAAACCATGCACCATGTCGCCAATTAAACACAAAAGTTTAACCCCGGCTTACCACCGGGGTTTTTTTAATATTTGTATCCCATTTTTGCTTCTTTTTTCTCTGCCGCGTCGTGGTTATTGTATTCTGTTGTCTCGTAGATGTAAAGATCGTGTAGGGCAGTCCCCTGCGCTTTCATGTCGGCGTATCTCTTAATCTTGCGGTTCAAATCCACGATAGCACACTTGATGCAGCTGGCGCGCTCATAGAGCGGACAGGCCAAATCCCTAAGACAGAGTGGTGCCGCAAACATATTTGCGCTTTCCATTATTTTCCAGTACATGTCCCATAGCCCGTTCCGGTACTCCACCAGAAATGTTTCGACGCTATTTACATTAGGAAACGACGCATTTGATTTCTGAGGATAAATCTCAACCTCGAACAAATCGAACGCTTCTGATTGCAGGTATTTTCGGATATTTTCATCCTTGGTACCTTCCATGCGTGCCTCTCGTTTCTTACCCTGAATCCCCAAGGATAAGGCCTTGACAAACGCTGTATTTTCAAATTCTTCAAATGCATACAGATAATTCACGGTATTCTGAATCTGTCTTATGCAGTCGGCTTTATTGACCATCTTTCTACCTCCTTAGAAATAAGATGTCCGCGGGTTGCCGTCCATCATCTCTTTATGCGTGCCGCTCTGCATCTCTTTCCATCTTTCAATATGCTTTCTGTTTTCCAGCAACACGTGCAGATCGTGTTCCGCCTTGGTAAGCCCCTTGGACTCTGACCTAACCAATTCATCAATAGCCATATCTAATTTTTCGATATATTTCTGCGTGTACATAGTTTACACCTCCCGGCATCTGCGCAAATGTTCTACTCCACGGAGATCGAAGAAATCAGCCATATTGTTATTCAAGTACAGCGGGATTCTTGTCCGGCCACGTTCCGGCAGATCAATCCCGAATTCCTGATCACCAAAGGTGCATTGTGCTGTTTTTCCGCAGCTCGTTGTAATTCTGCAAATGGTTTTAAGCAATGGGATGGCAGTTGTTCCTCCAGACAACAATATCGTGACCGGCAGGCTTTCACCGGCATCCGGCAGTGGTGTGGTCAGCACCAGGCAGTATTTTGTGCTCGGCTCCAAGGCCGTGGGACCGGTTACAGTAATTTGCAGATCAGTACCAACCACGGCAATGGCAGTTGATACGAGTTTCGTATAGCAATTTTTGCATGCACTCATGTTTATTTCTCCTTTAAATTTTTTGATTTATTTGTTTGAGTTGCTCAATCATTTCGGCAGTGTTTGAGGCACTGCGCTTGGTATTTTCCAGATTCTCTTTTGTCAGTTCAAGGGTTCGCATATTAATTAATAGATTATTCACCGCGACGGTTAGAATTGCAGCGGTCAAAAGAGATCCCCACCAAGCGCCCACAGAGCTGCGTATAGCAATCTCGTTATCGGTAATCGGTTGTTTCCTCGCCTGAAACCACGGTCGGTTCATCCGCAACACCGCCTTTGCCCATGAATCCGTTCACGGCCTTTTCAATACTTACACTTGCATCGTTTATGATTCCAATGAACTTTTTTCTTTTTTCCGGATTCTCAATTAGCGTTCCGGCGTATAACAGTACCAAAACTTGAAGCAGTGGCATCTACTCACCTCCTAAAAAAACAGGGCAACATTTCGCCGCCCTGTAAAGCCTTTACGACGGCAAAACGAATTATTTAATTTCCGGTATTAGCACCAGCCGCAGTCATCATCCCTGCCTCTATCGCGCCCGTTAAATTCGCGGAATCGATCAAAGCAATTCATCTGCGGTTGTACACAAGAATCGACCGTTTTTACAAAATGCGGCACTGCGTTTGGTTTACGCTCGATCTCCTTTTCCAGACAGCCGAATTTAGCGTTCAGATTCTCCTGAAGCTCTGCAAACATACCGCTTACAAACAGCTGATTCTTCTGCTCCTGAATGACCATGTCTTTCTCGATCAGTTTTCTTTCCAGATTCTTTTCGTAAATTTTGTTTTGTTCGATAATTCCGGCATCCCTGGACGTGACAACATCCTTATCAATCTGACAATTGCTTACGCAGCCACAGGGATTAACCAACCGGCTTCGAACTTCATCGAAGTCGCGATCATGGTTATGCCCTTCGCCGCAACGTCCACCGAACAATCCGCCGCCAGAGAAACAAGCGAAGAACAGAAGGATGATGATCAGGAATCCAATTCCACCACCACCGAATCCTAAGCCACCTAAGCCGCCACCGCCGATGCTGTCATTTTCAATACTATAACTTGCCATGTTTTTATCTCCTTTCATAATTTTTTATGTTAAAGGCAAAAGCCTGTAAACATTGATTTTACTTCATCCTATCTAGCTTTTCGCGATACGAATTTACCGGAGTGCTTGCTTGCCGCATGGGCAATGTCTGACTTGACCTTTGGTTAGACGAAGATTGATCACGTCGGGGTTCGCAAAATCTGTCCTTGATTTTATTGATGCTCAAACCATTGCTGGATAAAATTCCGCTAACGGCAATTTTCACGGCTGGATTGCGATCAAGTATATTCGATATCTTGTTGACCATCGGCGCACCACCCACAGCATCTATGGCCCTGTACAGTCCCTCTTCACTGTTTCCGAACTGTTTCGCCCCCTGAATCGCTTGATCAAGCATCTGCTTGCTTTCGGGATTTGCCTGTATCCTTTCCGCTGCGTTTTTGCTCACCTTGTTCACTGTTCTCACCAATGAATTTAAGTCCATCTTTTTCCTCCATCTTTGTTATTTTGTCAGAAAGTTTTTGAATTGTTGCCAGAAGGGTCGCATTGATTTCCTGCTGTTGTATCGCCTGTTCCTGCAATAACTCTTCTGCTGACTTCGGCGGTATGATGTCGCCCAACTCCACAAGGCGGTTATAGAACCCCTCTGCCTTTGATATGGCCTCATTTAGCGTTGATTCGAGTTCGTTACAATACTCAAGTGTGTGACCTATCAAGACCTGCTGGTTTGATTGAAACTCCAAAATGTCCCTCCCGGCGATAACACGTGTTGGATAACTGTTTATGGTTCCGTTTTCGAAAGAATAATTCATTCATGCCCCTCCTGTAATCCCATAGGAATTTCTCCAACCAATGCCAAAACATTTAGATTGTCCGCGCAATCAATAGATAAGTAAAAATCAAACGTATCCTCCGCTTCTGCTTCTTTGTATCCGATCTACATCAGCCGCTCAATGAATTGTTTTTCGTTCATATAATTTTACGTACCTCCGCTATAAAGTCACCCAGCGGCACGCCGTAGCTTCTGGCAACACTCTCGCCGCACTGAACACCGCTTTGCAGCATTAATTTGAAGCGTTCCCGCTGTGCGTCGCCCATTCCGTTCACGAAGAGTCTGGCGCAGTTTTCGGCGGTGACTGAATGACTGTCGGCTTCTTTCTTGCCGGCCGATGCATTCCTGGATGCCGGTGGCTGAATCAAGTTACTTACCATCTCCGAACCTCCCGTAGCTCATTGACAAAACGATGCATGCAGCTTCAATAAAATCCTTGCTGAAATGCTTCTTTTCCTTGGCTTCTTTGATTGCGTCAAGCGTCATTTCTGTTAAATCTGTCAAGGCTTCGTCTAATTTGTTAATCACGCTGAAACCTCCTGTCACGTTCATTTCTTATATGGTAATTTTAAAGGATTTAAGGGAAAGAAAAGCATTTGAATAATGCTTAAAAAGCTTAGAAAAAGCGTTAGAAAAATGCAATAAAAAAGGAACCTCCTACATTAAGGAAGTCCCTTGTGCCTGAATCTATTTCATTTTTTTCTTGCCAGCGTTTGCCGGATACAGCACAACGGGCAGACCGTCCGGCTGATTCTTAAAAAAGGCAGAATTTCTATAATCCAGGGTATACCCATTATCAAGGGCGAACTTGGCGCAATCGGGATACTTTTCAATGTGTGCTGTTACCCTACCGGCAAAAAGAATATATCCATTTTTGTCGTAATCAGCGCTCTTTAATTCGTCAAGACTTTCTGAAATGCAATCCAGAATATTTTTTAACACCAGATTTTCCAGTTCTAATTTTTCCGTCCTTGTCATTTTGTCTCCTTTCGCTTCGCTCTTATTTTTCATGACACCTTACTGCTCTTCTGTGTGTATACGCTTTTTACAAGAACATATACGCGCCTCACAAAAGTATCACTGCCAATTCTTTCTAAATAATCCACGATTGATTTAATATACGTTTCGCGTTCGGTCATAATTTTTTACCTCCTCCGCACATGCTTCTCACAAAGTAGTACGCGCACCTTGTCAGTGTCACATTATTAGTTCTCTCTAATATTTCCATAATTAACTTGATGTACTCCTTATGTTCTGTCATGATTTATATCTCCCTTCATCTCTGCACGCCGTATATGGCCTGATGTTTTTTTACTATTCCTTCAAAAATCTGCCGCAATTGCTTATCTTTGCTGATAACATCCATCTTTGTCAGAGTTTTTGCTTCGGTTTTAGTAGCTCCTCGCCTCACCATATCTTTTCTGCGACGGATTAAACGGCTGCCTAATAAGATGCCGGAACTTTCCTCCAGTTCTTTGTATATCATTCCCCGAAACTTGACCGGGCTTAAATGATATGTCGCTACCATCACATTGATTGCGCCGTTCATATCAGCACTCCAGTGGTCAATGCTCGGGTTTGCAAACACTTTCAATGTGGTTTCCAGCTTCGTCGCTGATTCCTGCGCTGTCTGTTCAATGACGGCAAGGCGCTGATCTTGGATTTCCAACAGTTGCCCCTGTGCTTCTAACTTTCGTTCAAGTTCTACCGTGTTCCGCGCCATTTGCAACATCATCTCGGCTTGTGTAAGCTGCGGGAGATTATAGCCTCCTTGTTTGCGGATGGCCGGAAGTACTTCGGCGGTGACCCAACGCTTGAATTTCTTGGCGCTGGGCAATTCACTCATGATAATAAGGGCATACATGCCGGATTCGTTAATAAGAGTCGTTTGCTGTTCGCCTCCCCTTGAAGGGATACCTCGTTTCAGGGTATCCTCTGCATCCACATGCCGCACTACTGCGTCATAGGGCTTTGCGTACCCCAGAGCAGTCGCGATATCCCTACCAACGAACCAGCCTTCTCCATCAATATCCACTATCCTAACTTCTCCGAATTCTGGATTGTTAAAAATCTGTAATTCATTCATGATAAAAAATCTCCTCTCAAATTTTGTGCTTGAAGGAAATCTCTGCTCATGCTATAATATTCATGAGAGAGATTTCGTCCAGAACACTTGTCAAACTTTCCACGGTGGAGCAAGTGTTCTATTTTTTTGCCCATTTTAAAACTTCTTCTTTTTCAATCCTCCAATCTCTTCCTAATTTGAATCCTTGCAATTCGCCAGATTTTAATGCACGTTTAACAGTCATCTCACTAATTTGCAAAAATTCCGCTAATTGTTTTGGCGTTATAATTTCTGGAAGATTATCTAAACCCAAACATATCACCTCCTATAATTTATTATAACTAACTATAACACACTATTACAAATGTGTCAATATCTTTTTAAGAATATTTTTTCCGATTGCAATTTTATACAATCTGCCATATAATAATTTCAGTAAAAGAAAAGGACGGGGAAATATTATGGCAATGATGAAATGCAGGGAATGCGGGCAAGACATAAGCGACAAGGCAAAAATTTGTGTTAAATGCGGTGCTAAAAATATTAAGGGCAGACAGAGGAGACAATTAAGAGTTGTAATACCTATGATTATATTTTTACTCATCTTATTCGCGAGCGTAATGATGACCAGCGTGAAATAAGATAGGCGCATAATATGAAAGCCAGCAATTAAATTTGCTGGCTTTTTGAAATGCTCTATATAACAAATCTAATATCAAACTGAGTTATCTGCTTCGTGCTTTCATTGTATATAATCCATATTTCAAAAATTTCATCGGTTACATTTGTGCACCTATAGGCTTCGCCCGTATCAGCCACAATATCCATGTTACCGTTGGGTGTAATTTTTAAAGATTCCCAAAACCATTCCTCTGAAACATATGTCATGGCCGTCGCCCCGATAATCTGTATCCTTGACACGCAACCATCTTCAAGGCTAATAAAGATATATCCGCCATCATTCCCTTTGTAACTTATTTTATCAGCATCCTGCGTAGCAGGTTCGCCAATAATCGATATCGCATTATCCACACTTCCCCCGCCGGTAGATATAAGTGTTCTCATGATAGCGTATTCATCATTAATGTTAGTGCTTTCAGCCTTAGAAACCGGCATCGTTTCTTTTGCTGGTGTGTCATTAAAGACAGATTTTCTACCGCGAGCCACAAACATTCCCACTATAAAAACCAATATAAGAATAATTCCAAATTTCTTCATACCTCACATTCTCCTTTTCCTTCTTTTTCTCAATCATACCAGATCGCAAGAAAATTGTCGATAGCCATTTGCGTGACCGAACAGAAAAGGCACGGTTTCCCATGCCTTGGTTTTGGTTATTGAGTTTTAAAAGTTACCTCCATGTATGGATATTGTTCCTTTAGTAGTTTCTTTGCTTCTGGTACCATAACATTTGCAGCCAGCGCCCATTGAACAACATCACAATGCTTCTTTCCGTCAAGATAACACCATATTGATTTTTCCTTTCTCATGTCGTTTCCTCCTATCTTTCTGTATACCTAAGATAATTCATATCGTCAAACCGTGCACCATCTACTGCTTCGGCGGTGTTAAAATCATCATATTCGATTTCTGCATAAGTGCTTGGCAATCCATAGCTGCCGCATTCCTCGTCATCATCACAGAAAACGTCTGCGTTCATGATCATTGCGTCATAAGCCTCTTCACTGATTTGACCAGCGTTGTACAATTCAAGTGCTTTCTTAAAATATTTATTACGGCTCATATTTCCTTCTTTCTCCCCGTCAAGCCGGTAGGTCAGCTGCTTGCTTATGCGTATCTCTTGGAATAATCCTTAAACCATTCATCCGCTTTCCCTGCTGTTTCAACACTACCAAATGAATGAAAGTATTCATCTCCAAGCTCCAGATTTATGATTTGATACTTGTTCTTTCTTGCTTTTAAATCCTTTACCAGATAAAACCCTTCGCCGCATTTGCTTGTTCCTTCTTTTAATATTTCGAAGGTATGAATTTTGTAGGTTGCGTTGTTTGTCGCGGTGATTGTCGTGTTTTTCATCTTTATTTCCTCCGTTTGCTTTGCTGTTTTACTGTAATTACATTATAGCACATGGGAGTATGTATGTATATTGACATAATCTCCAAATTTACATGGCCTTATGTGCGATATCTTTGTTGCATTTGTACATGGTCTTATGTATTTGATTGTGGTATAATAGTATTGCAAGGCAGGACATTATGTTTTAATCACTAATTATAGAAAGGGGAGCTACATGCAAGAAGAAAAGAAAAGTACTTATGTGGGCTTCACAGAGGCGCGCAAGGAAGCAAATAAACGGTATATGGAAAAATTTGTCGAGGTCAAAGTCCGGATGACGCCGGATGAAAGAGACGCAGTAAAGGCCCATGCCGCTAAGATGGACGAAAGTACCAATGCATTCATCAAACGCGCTATTGACGAAACTATGGACGCTGATGGGCATATTATGAAGCCAGCCAGTCCGGTGAACAATGCATAAGATAAAGAGAGTGGAGGTACTACTATGGCTTGGTATGATGGAACATATAGCTGCGGACATGAGGGACGCACAAACATAATTGGGCCTATGAAAAATAGGGAATGGATTCGCGAACAAAGATTTTCCAGACTGTGTCCGGATTGTTACGAAAAGGAAAAAAGAGAGAAAATTGAAAAAGAAAACGCAGAAGCTATTCAAAAATCAAAAGAATTAGAATTGCCGGAACTGACAGGAACCGAAAAACAAATAGCCTGGGCGAATGCTCTTCGCATCAAATTTCTGGAAAAGGCAAGCGAATTAAAAGGCGATTCAGGGAAAATAGAAAAAACAACTCAATATATCATATCCAATAAAACAAAGGCAAGTTGGTATATTGATAATAGAGACATGGGCAGTTTCGGTATCCGGAAATTATACGAGAGCATTTACAAGGAAATGCCCGAAGAAAAAGAAGTTATTGAAAAGGAAATAGAATCTGTTATCCGGACGGAATCCATCATAAAGCCAGAAGAATACTATTATCCCGGCTTTGTTGAAATAAAAATAAAAGAGAATAAAGTGATTGCTCTATATGAGAAAAATGAAGTTTTCCGGACTATCGTAAAAAAACTCGGTTACAATTGGAATGGACAATGGGAAAAAGAGATAAATGAGACCACGGGGACGCCCGAAGAAAGAGCCGCAGAACTCGGAAGCCACTTACTGAATGCCGGGTTTGCAATTTCGGTTTTGGACGATGCCGTTCGCAACAATGCTGCGTGCGGAAATTACGAGCCAGAATGTAAGAAGTGGATTTACAGGCGCACAGGAACGAATAAACTTGCGCTCAACTGGCCAAAGGGAGAATCCGAAGAAATATATAAAAACGCAAGAAAGATTCCTACTTCAAAATGGGACAACCCAAGCGTTTTAGTGGATGTTTCTCATTATGAAGAAGTGGAAGATTTTGCTGAAATATACGGATTTAAATTTACCGAATCCGCAAAAAATCTTATAAACCAATATAAGATCGAGATCGATTCTGTTAGAAACATGAAAATTCAACCAATTACAGGGCGAGACGAGACGGACAAGTTGGAAAAAATATTGGAATCAGCAGGCACAATTATTAGTGATTTAAGGGATGATTGATAATATGATGTTAAAAAATGAATTGCTTTCACATCAAAAAGCAGCTGTGGAAAAATTGTCAAAATTAAAGGTCGGTGCCCTTTTTATGGAGCAGGGTACCGGGAAAACCATCACGGCCTTGGAAATTTGCCGGGCCAGATTAGAAAGCAATAAAATAAACAAGATTATTTGGCTCTGCCCGTGCTCCGCAAAAAACAACATAAAAGACGAAATATTAAAACAAGCGCCAAAAGAAATGTTGGAATTTTTTATAATTTGCGGCATTGAAACGCTGTCATCGAGTATAAGAGTCAATTCCTATTTGTTGTTAGTCGTAGATCAATACAATTGCTTTATGATTATTGACGAAAGCCTAATGGTAAAAAACCCAGCAGCTTATCGGACGAAAAATATTACACGGCTGTCCAGAAAATGCCCTTACAGACTTATTCTGAATGGAACGCCAATATCTAAAAACGAAGCGGATTTATTCTCACAATTTTATATATTGGACTGGAGAATACTGGGATATAAGACTTACTGGTCATTTGCGGCAAATCACCTGGAATATGATAAATATAACCCTACGAAACTAATAAGAACATTGAATGTAGATTATTTATCAAAAAAAATTGAACCTTATATATATCAGGTTAAAAAAGATGAATGCTTGCAATTGCCTGACAAGCAATACAGTTCCGAATGGTTTTATCTGACTGATGCGCAAGCAAGGCACTATTGCGATATTTCAGACAAATTATTATTTGATCTGGACGAATTCAATCCGGAAACCATTTACCGGTTGTTTTCAGGGTTGCAAAGCATTATCTCAGGCAAAAGGGTATATTTTGAAAAAGGGGAAAAGGGATATGAGCATATAAAAACAACACCTTTTTTTGAAGACGTTTGTGATAATCCGCGCATTCAAAAACTGTTATCTTTTATCGACAGCAAAGAAAAAACCATAATATTTTGCAAATACACAGAGGAGATAACGAGTATATGTAAAATCTTGAATGACAAATATGGCGACGGCTCCGTAACCAGATTTGACGGTTTAATTCCATTAAAAAAGCGCATTAGTAACTTACAAAAGTTCAAGGATGACGCAACTTTTCTCGTAGCCAACCGGAGCTGTGCCGGTTTTAGTTTAAATCTTCAATTTTGTCATCGCATCATAAATTATTCCAACGACTGGAATCTTGCAACCAGACTGCAAAGCGAAGATAGAGTACACAGATACGGGCAACAGCACGAAGTGGAGATCATTGATATCTATGCAGAAAACACGCTTGATGAAAAAATAATTGAGTGCTTGCGGAATAAAGAGAATTTATTGGAAAAATTTAAGGACAAAATTGCAGAATCGAACAAGGAAGAGATTGCAGAATGGCTATACGGAAAAAGAAATGGAAAAAGAACGAAATCAAAAGTAAATCTTTTTGATTGTTCAGATTTGGAGGAAAAAAATGCCTAAAATATTTACAGACAAAGATGTTTACACTGCTGCAATGGAACGATTTGAAATAACCTTCAATCAATTTGACAACATGTACATCTCTGTTTCCGGGGGAAAAGACAGCTCCATTATGGTTCAGTTGGCCGCAATGAAGGCCAGGGAGATGGGGAAAAGATTTTCTGTGTTATACATCGATCTGGAAGCGCAATACACAGCCACTATACAGCACATAGACGAATTAATAGAAGAAATATCCGACGTGCTGGATAATTGGTATTGGATAGCAATGCCACTATCACTGCGCAATGCAGTATCCGTTATCCAGCCCAAATGGATATGCTGGGATAAAAACGACGAACACAAGTGGGTTCGCCCGATGCCACAAAATAAATACGTAATTAACGAAGATAATTATCCCGACGAATGGAATTGGTTTCAACGCGGCATGGAGTTCGAGGATTTTATATTGTATTTTGCGGAATGGTTCAACGATATTTACGGCGGATTAACTGCCGCCGGAATAGGCATAAGAAGCAATGAAAGCTTAAACAGATTCCGGACCATAATAAGCGATTCTAAAGAAAGATATAGCGATTATGGTTGGACAACCCGCGTGAAGCTAAAGACACGCGCATTGAATGTTTATAATTTTTTTCCAATATACGACTGGGCTACGGAAGATGATTGGACGGTCGTAGCGAAATTTGATTTAAAATTTAACCAAATCTATGAACTTATGTATAAAAACGGATTGTCGATTCACGAGCAAAGGTTGTGCCAACCTTACGGCGATGATCAGAAAAACGGCTTGGATCAGTTTCGTTCTCTGGAACCCGAAACGTGGGAAAAGGTTTTAAACCGTGTACATGGTGTGAATTTTGGCAATATATATTGTCGCACGTCCCTTCTCGGCAACATTGATTCAGAAAAACCGAATGAAATGTCGTGGGAGCAGTATGCCGTCTTCTTGCTTGAAAGTTTAGGCTTGTATGCTCCGGAATTAAGGGATCATTATTACAGAAAGATAAAGACTTTTCTTGATTGGTATGAGAAACAAGAAGGGATATCGTTACAGGAAATCAAAGATGAAGAGGATAAGAAACTGGAATCCGCTAAAAAGGTTGCCTCATGGCGCAGGATAGCAAGGGCCATCGAACGCAATGATTTTTGGATGAAAAGATTGTCCTTCGGGCAAACAAAGAACGATGTGGAAAGGTTGTTTGAATTAAAGAAAAAATACAAAAATATCATTTATGGAAAAGATACAAGCGATAAGCACTTAAAAGAAATCGCCGGAAAATTAACGGTAGATAATAAGGAGGGAATTTTGAATGCCTAAAAAAATTGAATTTCCAGTCATGAATATAAGAATGATCCCACTTGAAAAGATCAAGGCCAATGATTACAATCCGAACAAAGTCGCCAGCCCGGAAATGAAGTTGCTTAAACACTCTATAGAAGAAGATGGGTATACGCAGCCGATTGTAGTATACCACGACAAGGATAGCGACGAATACATTGTTGTAGATGGTTTTCATCGATACAGATGCGCAAAGGAATATTTTAATCTTAAAGAAGTACCTTGCACGGTCATTGATAAAGATATCAAAAACCGGATGGCATCAACTATCAGGCACAACCGTGCGAGAGGCACGCATCAGATTAAAGACATGAGCATAATCGTTGCCGATTTGTATAAAATGGGATGGTCGGATGAAGAAATTTGTACGCACCTGGGAATGGAATTGGATGAAGTGATTCGATTAAAGCAGATTACGGGATTAAAAGAAGCATTCCAAAACCACGAATTCTCTAAATCGTGGACGGAATTTGAAACAAAATACTATGCAGGGGAATAAAAAAATTTCGAAATACTTGCAAAAACCGCTTGACATACCACCGATATCGATGGTATAATAAGTTATAAGATAAAGAGCGGAGGGAACAAAAATGACGATGAAGGAATTAAAGAACACGAACTTAACAGAGGAATTATTTAATCAAGAAATGACAGAAAAGGAAATCGATCTGATTAAGTGCTTATTAAAATCAAGCGAAGCTGATGATTCAATCGAGGCGATGTTGATTAAGCAGTACCTGAATGATTAATAAAAAGGAGGGATCTAGACATGAAAAAATACAGTTTAGAAAGAGAAGAGGAATTGTTTGCAGAGAAGGGATTATTGGTGGACGAAATTAGAAATGCTTATTTTGCCGGACTCGGCAATGCCACAGAGGCGCAAAGCAAAAGATTTAAAGAAATAGTTCGAGAGCTGGACGAAATGTATCAGGCAGACAACGCACCTGATCCGTGGGATGATTTTTGTTGATAAAGATATAGACAATCATGGAGGATAAACCGTCCCGCCCCTGCCGGGCAATGCAGGGAGAAAGAAGGAAAATATGTTAACTCCATTAGAGAAATTCGAAAACTTAAAAAAGAACGGATACTTTGAGCAGGAAGGCCGGAATTACGCATTGGTAGAAGAACCATGGCCTTATTACGATGAATGCGACGGTTGGGATGACGAAGATAACTTCCCGAGATATTATGAATCTCGGGCGATATGCAAAGATGAAATCAAAGCGAAAGACAATTACCTTCGCGCATGGGAAGTGCACTACACTATAGAGGATTACGAAAAATGTGATTGGTCTAATCCTTACGAGATTTCGTACTGGTGCGAAATGTATAATCTGGAGGAATATGAAATATGAGTAAGATACTGTTATCGGAATGGGCAAGGAAAAATGGAATTAGCGATGTTACCGCACGGCAAAAAGCTCAAAAAAGACTGCTGAAAACTGCCGAAAAAAGTGGCAAGTTTTGGCTGATTGATGAAGATGAGCCAAATGCAGATAACCGCATGAGGAAACCCGCTCCGGCGGGAGAAGGGAAATAATAATATGAGAAAATTTTTAGCCATCGGACGTTATGAAGCATCATTCGGCAAGGAGCGTGACGATGTATATGGAGTATTTGATTCTCTGAAAGAAGCCATTGAATCCTGCTTGAAAAAGGATGAAAAGGGCTATTATGTTATAGTTGACGGATCTGACGATCCAATTGAGGAAATTACGGAAGTAGAATTTAAGGACGGTGCGGATCAGGATTTTGAAAACCATGACTATATGCGTTTCGAAGAAGTGGAGTCATGGCGCAAGTCCGAATCAGACAATGTTTTCAGAACCGAGGAGGAGGAAGAATTATTGGAGCGGCAACTAAAAGCAACTAAAGAGCAACGCGTGACGGTAAAGGAAATAATGAGATTATTACCAAAATTTGACGAGGTAAAAGTTGTCAAAAACGGAGAGGCCAGTTTCTGGAGTGTTGTACCGCTTTTGAAAAGCGAAATATACAATAATCTGGAAGTTGCATCGATAGATATAACGATTTGGGAGGGGAAAGTTATACAACAGTTAACCGTCATAGAATAGAAGGGCGGTAATGATAGTGTGAGAATCACCAAGATCGAATAGCGGGAACCGGACAACTGGAACCCGCTATCTTTCTATAAAACTCTTATAATCTTCGATTTTACTTTTTTAGACAAAATATCTGCCTTGGATTTGGATATGTTCATGGCGAAAGTGATCTCTATGATACTTTTGTTCCGGCTCCGAAGGTTGAAAAACTCCATTTCCTCCGATGTGAAATTGCATAGCGCGCGGAACCGCTCAATTTCCGGCATTGTAAAATCGCATATTTTGAGTTGCTGGGCCATTGAATTGCTCCAATCAAAAGGGATGCCATGAGCGACATCCTCGATTTTATTTCTTTTTCGTTTTTCTAACCGCCGTGCCTTTTTTGTTACCGCTCTTCTTGAGTCTCGTTTTGACTTTTTGTCCCATTGTTATTTTGCACCGATCCTCCATTGTTGACGTTTACGTTGTTGTAACCGTTTCCATCCTGCGAGTAGCCTATATAGTCGTATTGCGAAATGTACCAGACAAATCCACCAATAGTGGCAGCCCATAGCGATAATATTACAATCAAAATTATCCACAGTCGCTTGATTGTCGACTTCAATTCCTGCAATATCTCTGTGGCGAAGTTGAGATGTTCCACTCTTTCCTCAACGTCCACAATTCTTTCGTTAATATCCACAATCCCTCCTTGTTAACCAGAGCGCTTAGGCACGGTTTGGTTGTGTTCTTTTCTTAAGTGCTCATCCAGACGGTCATGCACGCGCCTGATAGAATCTTTTGTGTCTCTGGAATTTTGCCCGACCAGATTTTTGATTTCATCCAAATCCTTGCGCACATATTCCATTTCCTTATTGAATGCTCCCCAGCGTTCATTTTCTCTTGCACTGTCTGTATTACCGCTTCGCCAAAAGGAAGCAGCAGCAAGACAGCAGCAAACAATAGTGCACATTAGCTGTATTGTATTCGTGTCCATTTAATCACCACCGTCATATTATTTTATCTGATATGTCCAAACCTATCGAATTCGAGAGGTTATCCAATACCCGGGTACTGCAATGCGCCGTCTTTGTCGGGTGTTAGCGTGACCGGCTCCGTTGCCATTTCGCCATTTTCATTCAAATAGTGCCACTTCCCGCCAATATCCTGCAATCCTTTCAGCATAGCCCCGTCTGCACCGAGATAATACCAGTGGCCGTTATGCATATACCAGACGTTTGCCACCATCATCCCGGCAGCGTCGAACCAATACCATTTGCCGCCGTCAAGCACCCAATCATTAGCTACATAACTGCCCGTGTCGCCATTGTAATAGCGCCAGCCACCATTCTCCTCGATCCATCCGGATTTCACTGTTGCGGTAATGCCGTAGTGCATTGCTATCGCGGACGCTTCTGCCTGTGCCAGCCGATCAAGATTGTTATCATCAAGCAACCAGGCCGTTATGGCTGCGTTGGTATGAAACGAATGTTCCAGGATTAACCCCGGTGTTCCCACCGCTGTGGCTCCGCGGATTACGCCGTAATAATCGCCGTTATTGCCGCTTCTATTTTCGATTCTGGCGGCTTGTTTTGTTCCCATGACACTTTCTACCACTTGCGCCAGCAGAAGCCCTACAGCGTCCGCAGAGTGATTTATAGCGCAATAAGCAGCAGGATAATCAACACTGTTGTTGACTGTGCTTGCTACGGCATTGGAATGGTTGGATATGAATAGATCGCATCCTTTCGAAGCTACGCCGCGGTCATACGTTGCCTTGTCAGTTGTCTGATTGGCGCGCGTGGTAATGACCTCAAATCCATGTTGCTGTAAGTACTTTTTTTGCAACTCGGTCAGCTTCCATGCCATGTCCGATTCATAATACCGGATGTCCGCCGGTGACTGATTATATTTGCCATAATGCCCTGCGTCCAGACATATTTTCATTGTTTTCCCTCCATCGTATTGCGTCAGGTTGTTACTCTCAATGACTGCACATAGCTTATCTACGTAGGCCGTGTCAGTCGCGTAGCCGCCGACCTTGATGATCTGCGCCGCCGTTCGGTAATCCGTGCATCCGGAAAGGCCAGCATAACGCAAGTTATTCCCGTTCATGGCTCCCAACAAGTAATCGCTGTGATCTTTGATGGACTGCGCAAGCGATTGATACTTGCGAAAGACTGCCGTGATCGTGTATTCATTGCCGGCAGTGTCCTGCTCCTTGGTTTCCTTAATATATGTGCTGCCATCCCACTCTGATAGCCACGTATTGCCGGATAGGACGGCTTTCATGCCAAACAGGTTATTTGCCCGGGCCGCCAGCTCACTGGCTCCGTAGGCCGATTCTAGGCACGCCTGCGCGATTGTGACGCTTGCAAGGATGCCAGATATCTTCATGTCAGTTTGGGCGGCTTCGGCAATTAATTTTATGAATATTTGTGACATAATCCTCCGATCAAAAAGGGCCGGAACGTTCCCGACCCAATCAGCAGTTGCGATATCGCAATTATTCCGTCACTTCCGGCATGCCAGTGATTACCGATGTCATCACGGAAGCCACCGCCGCTACTGCCGAAATAGACAGCATCCCAAGCCAATCAACATCGGACACCGCCTGTCCGACTGTAATCATTGTCAAGCCGGTCTGGCAAAAGGTTTTCAATGCTCTCATGCCCGCTGCTTTTACCCATTCTCTACTCATTCTTAATTCCTCGCTTTCGTTTGTGAAATAAAATAACCACCCGTAGGCGGATTGTTGCTCATATCAATTTGTAATGCGGCCGCTCCTGCCCGAACCACCAATACCGAAGCCAATCATCAAGCACTATCCCGACCAGTGATACCGGCATCCACAGTATCATGTATTGCGGACACACTTGACCGAGAATATTTCCCACCATATTGCTGTAATCCCATATTGCCCACCCGAAATACAGGTTAACAACGCAACCGGTCAGAAACTCTAAGGCCGTTACGATGCATGTTCCAACCAACACCTGCCGCCAGAGTGGCATTTCCCACGGTATGATCTCATTGATTAACCCCAGACAAACAAAACAGATACCACCCAAAATAAACATAGTCCAATGGCTGTATCCGCGCCAGAGCAATTCTATTACGACATACAGACCGCCACCAGTAAGCAGTAAGGTTAAACACTTGATCGGTTGCTTCATGCGTTCCCTCCGGATACCGCCGCAATAATGGCAGCCATGTTATCCGCTAAATCAGTCGGCAAGGATACGCCGTAGCTGATAGCGTCAAGCTCCGCAAATGATTCAGCGCGGCGAATCCATGCGTTGAGGTGGTTACAGTACGTTGTGTGATATAGTTTGTGTTCCGTCGCGGCCATGCCGATATTTATGATATCTGCCGCTTGGTACAGTTTGCATAATGTGCCGTCTGCGTGATAGGGATATACTTGTGCGCCAGCTTGTACCGCTGCCACTGCTGCGGATAGATTAATTTGGTCTGTTTCGGTCAAGCTGTAGTGTTCTATGCTGCCATCGGATAGTTGCACGTCAAACCCGGCCGCAATAGCTGTTGAGCAAGCCGCTGCTATCTCTTGTAACTTAGATAATCGCCGTTCTGGTAAGGTTGGTATGTATGGTTCCGGCGGTTCTTGTGGTGTGTCGATAGGCACTTGATACGTGCTGCCGTCGTTGCTAAGATATATCGTTCGGCCATCGTTCCGATATATTGTTTCATATCCGATTAGAATGGTTGCCTCTTCGCCGCCAGCTGTGTATAGTGTGATTTCGCCCCAGTTCGTCGGAACTTCATCGGCAAAAACGATCTGTATGACATTTGGTGTTTGCGGATGAATGCTTTCGATTTTGTATAATTTTTCGTTTTTTTCAACTCTGATTTTTTCCATTTTAATACCCCCTAAGCGATTATTTGAGCAATCCGACTGCTATATAATATACTACGAGTTCACCGGTTGCAGTTGTGCCATTGTGTAGATATATTGTTGCTGATGCCCCAGATGTAAGAGGGCTGGCGTTGACGCTTCCGGGAAAAGATGTCCTCGCGTTGCATATCATAGTTAACAATCTGGAAAAGATATCTGAAAAATCAAATACTGTTGACGTTGTTCCATTTGCAGCTCGCTCTACGGTAAGGCTACCATATTGAATGCCTATTGTCTTTAATTTAATTAATGCATCACTAGCCGTTATATCACTATTTAATTGAGTGACCTGATCCTGCAATACTTTAGCCACCGCCGCCGACACCGGCAACTGCGAGTTATTAGTGACAGCATTATTAACCAGCATACCCACCGTGAGAATGCCAGTTTTGAAATTGTTAAAATCTTGAATGAATTTTCGAATTTTGCCAGCGAACGTTCTTGTCGCTTCGCCCGCTGCTGGTACGGGAAACTCTTCGGTGATTGTGTCGAATGCCGTTATTTGCGTATTGGAAATATCGCCGGATCTCAGTACTCTGTCTTTCAATTCTGCATCAATGATATCAACATTGTCATTGAAATCGCCAATGTTGTAAATGTCTTCCTGTCCTGGTTTGATTAAATTGTAATTTTCTGTAAAGCTCGCCATTATCCCAAGTCCTCCTCTCTGATTTCAAGATGTGTGAATTGCCCTAAAAACCCATGCGTGTAATCGCTTAGCGCTTGGTGCTGATTGTATCTGATAGTGAGTGTATACACCAGATTTGCCGGAATAATCTTATCAAGCGTTATTTTCACTTCATTTACCCAGTTTTTTCCATGCCGCAAACTGGCGATATTTAATGTGTAAGCGCGGTAATTTAATTCATAAGACCAGCCACCGAAACCCATAATGTTGTTCATGATGTTTTTCAATGCTGTTTCCGTATACGGGATATCACTTATTAGCCTGTTTATAATCCGGCCTCGCCTGAAATCCAACGTTTCGGTTAGTGGATCGGAAATTATGCTTAGGGCATTTTCCCATTGCAAGACACCTCGTTCTGTTGCTATAATCGGAAACGCATCACGAAATGAATTTTCCACAGATTCCGATAATGCGTCTATTTCTGGCTGAATCGCATTTATGATTTCCTGAATATCTATATTGTCGTCATAGATGCGGTTATAAAAATCTTTTAACATTAATTAATCACCACACTTTCAAGCACTGGTAAATGTTGAGACAAGGGTGATTGCTGAATGTTTAAATCCGTCGGCGAACCATTGATTAATACATTTGTGACATTGTTGATTCCCGGCAGGCTGATTATAGCGGATGTTATGCGTGCGACAAATATTGATAAGCCATCGGAATCAGACCACTGTTTTCGCACTTCCAATATGTATTCAAGCAAAGCATCTTCGATCAATGATTGTAATTGGCCAATCGTGTAGCCGGTTTGTAAATTGACAGAAGCCGTTATATTGATGCTTAATTTGTCAGGCGTTACAACTATCACCCGATGCCCAATCGGGGCTATTCCAAGTCCTTCTCCGCTGTTCGGGATAGGGTCTATTGCAGTCTGCACAACGTTGATGAATTCGCTCGTGGCTGGGTTATATTCCGCATCAATAATGGATACCATCACCGTGCCGCCGCCATCCCAGATCGGAAATATTTTAGCCGCCCCAACACCCGGGATGGCTGTTGTAAACTGCTTGTAATCAGAAACGTTGCCGCCGAATGCACGATTGTTAATTCTCTCAATTATGCGCTTTCTTAATTCCTCGTCGGTTTCCGTATCTTCTCCCGGCGTGTATGTTCCGGTGATGGCAGCGGAACCTAAATTGTTAATCGTAAACAGCGGCAAAACGGGACCAAGATATGTATTTCCGACAGTACCGGCGGTTTCGCATTCCAAAAGACAGCGGCCGGTGACTTCAAATCTCTCGGTTAATACGAAAATCTGCCCACCGGAAAGCGCAGGGACAGAAAAGCGGCTCCCAATGGTCAGGTCAATGGGATTTCCATCCGTATCGGCCATTTCACCGATTCTGATCGCCCTGGTTGCCTGATTCCTCGTGATGCCATGGTTGGCGGCCAGATTTTCCAAATTGATGCCGACAGCAGACAATATTGACACCTGCTCTTGAAAAATCGTGGCCACAATGCTCTGCTGTGCTAATTCCGCAGCCACCGGCGCAAGGGTGTCGTATATGATTGATCCCTGCCTTTTGTCCCGCGCTGTGGACACTCTCGCAAGCATCCGCGTCAATGTTTCGTCAAATGATGCCATTTACCGTCACCTCGCTTCCAAACGTACCCCTATCGCTTGTTACATTAAATTCAATCAGCGCCCCGTCTCTTGATGTCCGGCTTACATTTGTGACCGAAACCGCTGTAATCCGATCATCTTGCAATAGCGCGTCTCTCAATGTTTTTTGTATTGTATCGCGCAAAAAAGAGAACGGCCTGCCGATATATTTTTTAAACTCAATCCCGCGATTATCACTGTAAATCGGGTACGCATAGCGCTCCGTTGACAGAATATGATATACTGCCTGTTGTATCGCTTCAATTCCGTCCACATTGCCGGAAATCTGATTATCAGTGACGCGGTATGTGAATGTCGGGTATTGAACTACGTTAACCTGGTCAATTGTAACTCCGCTTACCTGCGGTATCATTTCAGCACACTCCTCTCGACAAAATAGCGTTGTCCAGCATTAAATGACATTAGAGTCACCTTTTCTCCAACCGCAAGATCGCCCCACAGCCGAACGGTTTCCCCGGCGACTGTAATTGTTTTCGCTTTGCAAAGTGGAGACAGGACAAGCGCACCCGCCGGTAATGGCAATTCTCGGCTTTCCGATGCCATGATCAGTATTTGCAGTGGTGATACGCTGGCAACGGTTCCGTCAAATATCTCCGACCGTATTACGCTTGCACTGTCATTGCCTATTTGGGTCACCACTCCGGCCAACCTGTTAGCTGATATTCCCATATACGCCTCCCATAATAGATACTTCCAGCTGCATCGTGTGAAGTCCCTGCTGGTAGTTGTGTGATGCGGATACTATCCACATGTCCTGTTTGATGCCCAACTTAATAATTGACAGCGTAAATCCGCTACCGGCAATCAGTTCCGGCACCCCAAGCGCATTCAGCTTCAAGGTCTGCGCTTCTCTGTTGTATCTTTTCAGATATTTAGCTGCCAAATCCGTCATTTGCTCTACGGTCATGGGCGTGTCAATTTCTTCAACCATCTGCAATACACCCCATTGTTTCTGTGATTCCGTGTAGGGCGATACGTGGGATATAATTCTTCCGATATCCTTGTCCGTCCGCGTTATCTTGATTCGGTTATAGACGTCCTTGTCAATGCTAAGCTTGTACGTGTAGTCCGTCAGTAGGGAGCCATCGCCGATGATATAATTTGTCTTGCACTGTGCCAGTTCTGTAAATTCAAGCGTGCCGAAATTATCACGAATAAAATAATACTTCCCGGCTTCATGAACGATTGACTGTTCAATGCCGTATTGAATGACCTCGTACAGCGTGCCATTATGTATTTTGTACTCCGGAATCCACACTGATGGCGTGACGACCTTATATTGCGAATCAGTTTTCCGGCCGGCAGATTCGCCGAAGTTCTCGCTGCAAACCAACTCAAATATCTGGCTGGCAGTCACGCCCTCGGTAACATAGACTTCCTTGTTTTGCAAATATCGAATCTGGTCATAGGCTGTTATTTTGTTATCTCCATCTCTGGATGTTTCCATTGAAAATACATAGCCGTAGAATACGCCACGGCCATTGACGGAAAACTTGATGATGCTGCCATTGACGATTTGCAGCCGGTTGCCCGGATCGTCGCGCACTGTAAACGTACATTTGCCCGGCTGGCCACTAATAAATGTGTCGTGCGTTACGGAATCCACCAAGGTTGTAATATCGTACATCGTGCCGGTCAATGTGTTTTGGCATTGAATAGTGTATTGCATTAATTCACCCACCCTTGCGGAATCACGTAGACCTGTCCGGGATAGATAAGGTTCGGATTACTGCCGACCACTGCCCTATTCGCAGCATACAGCTCCGGCCAGTTCGCACCATTCCCAGACAGCCGCCTTGTGATTGCCCATAAATTATCACCGCTTTTGACTGTGTAAGTCTGCGGAACCGATTCGGTGTTATCTTTTCTCGGCTCTTCCGGAATCGTCGCACTGGTAGTCTCTTCCACCGCTTGTATGACGATAATCTTGGCACCATAAGGGCGGTATTCCGACAACGACAAGGTATAATACACTCTGTGCTCTTCTCCTGCCTTACGGGTATGCTTAAAATCATCAACAACCACATCCATGTTAATGTCAATGTCGCTTGCTGTGAATTCACCGGTCCGCTCGGAATCCCGCCAGTCTTCAATGAATTCAATGAATTCGTCGCCATCATCTTCGATAAAACTTTCGATTACAAAAGTGGCAAGGCCCGGCTTGCGTGGAATTACAACCTCGCCGGTACCGATGATATTAACTGTTTCGTTGTTCCCGGGTATTGATATTTCAATTTCTTCCGGCGCGATCGGCAATTCATAGTCACCGTCGCTTGTCTCGATAATGATATCTATCATGCCAGCACCACCCTTGAATCCGCGGCCTCTTCAAGCACTGCCGCTATTTCATCGACAACGTAATTAACGTCAATTGTTTCCCTAATTGTGTCAATATTCAAAGACAGCTGCGGCGTTAATGTCTGATAGGTTACTTGATAGTCAATAGTTGCCAAATCCATCAATAGTTTAATGTCCTCGCCGGAAATTTTGACTTCGCCGGTGGTTTTGAGTGCTTTTCCACCACCTGATCCGGAAGTTACGTCACCGAGCGCACTTTCAACGACGGAAGCTGATTTGAAAATCCCCTCAATAAGATCGCCATTGTCGCCAGTCGCCCTAAGTTCTGCTATATTGGCCTGACGCGCAGAATGCGCTGCGCGGGTTTCGGCAGCCATTGTATCTATAGCTTCCTGTCGTTTCAGCTGATTCCAGATCATGTCTGCTTCGGCTGTTGCGATATCGGCCGCTCTTCCCTGCTTTGCCGCTTCATTTTCCGCTGCGGCAGTGGCAGCAAAAGTAACGTGTTCAATTGCTTCTATGCTTACCCCAGGAATGCTTCCCAAGGCACCGATAAACTTATTAATAATGTCAATAGCACCATTGACCATGTTTTGCAAAATAGTAAGAACATTCACCTTCATGTCACCCATATATCCGCCTATTGCGGCTCCTGCCTTTGACATTCCCAAACTCATTTTATCCCACAGATTCAGCACGGCATTAACACCGGCCGTGAATCCAATTTTAACAAAATCCCAAGCAAGAAGAACTGCATCGACTACTGTTTCCCATGCGGCCTGAACTCCACCCATTGCGTTTATCCACACAGCTATTGCCGCAACTACGGCAACGATGCCTACTATTATCCACGTCAAAGGATTAGCCAGAATGGCAGTATTCCATAACCACTGTGCCACCGTAACTACTCCGATTATTACCGCCAGTGTACCTAACGTTGCCGCAAGTACGATTGCGATCGGTGCAATCACATCCATGTGCTCTGCAATGGCTTCAAGGGCCGGATTTAATGCGGATGTTAATAACTCCTTAAATTGAAGCACATAGGGATACAGTTCGCCGCCTATAGTTTCTTTTAAGTCACCCGTGGCATTATTTAACTGAACGATTTTTCCGGCATCCGTGCCAGCAATCGCTTCTGCCAAACCGCCCCACGTTTCTGTTGTTACTTCGGCAACTATCGCTACTTTGGCAGCTTCGAGGCCTACGCTTTCCACGTAAGCCCTCGTTTGCTTGTCTAAAGTTTTCAAAGATTTTACACTGTCGTCCTGTAGGGCGAGAACTGCTTTTTGAGATTCGGATACTATAAACCCTTTTTTCGTAAGTCCTTCATATTGCCCTTGGAGCGCTTTGCCCAATGCTGTAGCATAGGAAACCGCAGCCTGCGTTCCGAGTTCTGGCGCTCCCTCATTCATACCTATGGCAAAATCCGCGAATGTCGGCATAAGTGCGGTTAGAGCTTCCGTATCTGATATGTAAGTCGCCAGTTCTGCCAGCCCAGCGATCATTGTTTCGTCGCCGATAGTGGTTTTTGCCTGTATCGCAGATGCTTCTTCGAGAATGGATTTGTAATCTTCAAACGCTACGCCTTGGTTAGCCAAAACGACTGCGAGGGAAGTTTCGGCCTGTTTCTGGACATCATACAAGCCTGTTAATTTGCCAATCTCATTAATTCCCGATTTAACAAGCGCCAATCCCTTGCGCGATACTTCCAGTGCTGCGTTGAAAGCTGTTATCTGTCCTTCCTGGCTTTCGAATCCTTTATTATTTTTGACCTCGTTGAGACTCTGATTCATTTGATCAATCGCCGCTGTCGCAAGTTTGACATCAGCAGCCGCCTGTGCGAATTCTGGCCCGAGCTCCGCACCCTTAATGCTGCGTATGGCGATAAGGGTGCTATTCATGGCTTTTACTATGCCCTGCATAGGTTTTGATATTTTGTCCTGCAATGCGAGCGTGCTGCTAATTGTAGACATTGATCATCACCTGCCCCTCTTCTTTGGCCTTGATTTTATTTCTGCCAGCCGCTTTTTCTCTGCATCAATTTTGTTTTCAATACACGCAATCACAAACACTTTCTCTGCCCGTGGAAGATTAGCGAACTCTGACGGCTTGTAACCCATGTTCAACACGGCATATTGGCAAGCCGCCATTTCCCCATCTTCCATGATTAGTTTTTTACTTCTTTAATTTCTTCGTTAATATCGTTTTCTTCTGCGTCGAATCCGCTGGCCCGAACAATTCCATCAGACAATGCCTGCACTTCACCTGCTAAGAATTTTTTCGTAACAAAATCGGCTACCGTCGCGCATTTTGCTTTGGAAAGAAATTCTGCATCTGCGAGATTCGGCTCAATGACATGTCCGGTTATAATCAGCAAATTGAATTTGCTACTATCGAAGTCTGCACCTCTTTTATTAATCTTTCCCTGGCTCCTGGTGCGATAAGTAGACCACTCTTTTTCACTCATTGGCCTGACGATAAACGTTCCCAATCTTTCGCTGACATACACCTCTTCGGTAAACTCTGATACATCCGGTAGGGATAATAAATCCTGTAATTTACTCATTTTTCTTTTTCTCCTTTTTTATGCTGCCGGGAATAAGGCGTTGAATGCCTCTGGGTTATCAACGCCGCTGAAAGTATAATCGCACGAACCTTCGAGCATATCTGCATCGATATCAAGCATAGCTATGTCGCCGCCGTCAATATTGCATTGCTGTAGCTGAACCGAATGTCTGCCTGCGTTGCTTCCGGGATCGTCATTAGTAACAACCATCGTAAAATACACGTCCCTGCCCGTTCTGGCATAGTCAATAAGCATTTTCGACCAACGACTCGTAACCCAATGATATGTGAAACTTCCAGTTCCTACCCATCCGGCAGACCTGTGTCTATCTGCCGGGTCACCCATGGCTCTGTATGCGGTTTTGTTTTTTGAAATATTGGCAGTGATATTTTTAATTTCAGCAAGTTCCTCAACTCTGCCGTCAATAACTGCCGTGATTATTCCCCGCCGCCCCTCAACCGGCCTTGAATCATGTAATAGCATTTATATTCCTCCTTTTCGGGCACAAAAAGCGCCCACTTGAAAATAGGCGCTTAAATAATGCTTAATCAACAAAAACTTCCATATAGAGCTTGCTCATTGCCGCTACCGGCTGCACGTTGACACCGACAAGAACCGCTTCTTTCGCTTTTCCGGCCGCTACCGTAACATCGGTTGCGCCGTCAAAGTTTTCGATTGCTCCAAGGGTTTGTAGTTCGCCGTAATATGTCAGCAGCATGGCTTGGAATATACCCCTGCCATCTGCGTTATTCTGCACTATTCCCTTAAATGACGTTTCCCATATTGCGCTAGTGCTTGTTCCGATTTCGTCAAGCACCCTTATAACCTGATTGAGCCGGAAGTCCTCTGATAGCTCAGCCGTGTATGTACGCAGACTGTTAATATCGTCTTCAACCACAATGCTGCCGCTTGTATTTACCGACAAAATGAATTTGCCCGACTGCAAAGCTTCGATGATTTCGGAATTTGTACGCTCGTTTAGAATTCGAGTAGCGCCGGTGAATGCCTTGGCGACATTGGACTGTGTCACGGATGCCCCGGCGGTAATTCCAGCAACCCACGCAGTAGCCTCTTCGGCAGTTACCTCGACGTCGCCCATCATTACACCGCAGTCGGAATTGATAACCCCGTGGTAATCGGCTGCGTCGTAATTTGCAACAACAATCTGAACGTACTTGCCCTCTGTGTCGCGCATTTCCTCTGCAAACTTAGCGAACTGCGCGGCGAAAGTATCATTATTCTGCGTCAGCGCCATTGTCTGCCAACGCGCCTTGCGTGCTAATGCCAGATATGCCGGGTAAGCCGTCGCTGGTGTTACTGTGCCGTTCGTGCCGCCAGTTAGAGTAATGCCGGCATTTATGGCCAGTGCGCCGAATCCGCTGAATTCCACATAATCATTGTTTACAAGTTCCTGCACTGTGGAAGCTGTTTGTGCGTCCCGACTTACGCCGTCAACGTAGGTTGTGACCGTAAATAGGCCATCGGATTCGGTTATGACTATAGTAATCATATTGCCTTTGGTTCCGGGATACTTTGCAATTGCCGTCAAGCTGCCCTGTGTTGCTGTTGCCCTCACACCGCCGCTATCAAGCCTATAGACAAGCGCCTTGTAACAGCCAGACAACATAAGATTGAGCAGTTTGGCTTCCGCATCGAAAGCCGTGAAGCCTACTTTTGACAGGCTACTGCCGTCCGTGAGGTCGGTGCTGTACACTTCTATGAGAGTATTTTCCGGTCCCCATGAAAGCGGTATAGCCAATGTGCCTATTCCCCTATCTCCAACCTGCATAGTCGGGGCTGAAACGGCGGTGAAGTTGATATATGCCCCGGGCCTGACCTTGTTTTGGCTGATCCATCTGCCACCCATGTGTTACCTCCTTAATATTTACATAATAAATGCGCCCGCCTAAATTGACAGACGCGCGCTAAATCGTGATATTTGTTTCAATCTGTTCTTGCAACGGTCCGAGTTCAATCGGCTTCGTCGCCATGACGGATACATTGCAGAAAAAGTGGAGTACGCCGTCAACTTTCTCTGTCCTCCGGCCAGTCAATCGCACCGGCATGCCGTTCCACGTGATATATTCCAAGTCCGACAGCATCCGGATACTTATATCATCAAGCTGCTGCTGCAAAAGGTTGACGCTACTTGGATCGGCAGCGACATGATAACGAATTGTCACAAAATAAGAAACCATCCAGTGATTTTGTCGCTCCGCTTGTATATCAAGCGTGAGTTGCTGAATGAAAAAATGCGGGTATACAAGCAGCTGAACCGGCGCTGTTTCTCGAAACCGCATTGCGCCCGGGAATGCCTCACCCAGAGCTATTACTAGTCCGCTAGTAACACTGGTTGCCATGATCTCGTACAACGTCACACCCCCTGCCTGACGCTCATCGTCGCCTCTTGTCGCGATTGATTGACCACGGGTGCACCAATAACACCGTCATATGTTTCAAGCACTGTGCCATTAACCGCCAGTTTTCGCGCTACAATTCTGTCAGCGTTTTGCAGGTCGATTCCCACGGCACAATTAATGCGCAAAGCGTGGATAATAGGCACAGCGCCCACCGCTACGGGATCGGGATTATCAACGTCTGAAAAAGATATGTGAACCTTGATACCGGAATAGAATGGCACATTCGGATCACTTGGGGCAAATGAGCCGTCGGGCAACTCAATCAATGTCGCCCTGTAAATATCTATCTCGTCGCTGTCCACATAATCGCCAATAATGCCGCCTATGATGCCGAAATCAAAACCATCCATGCTATCCCCTCCTAAATGGCAGCCTGAAACTATTTAACTGCTTTTGCCTATCCTCGATCCGGCGCTCAATCGCCATTGTTGCCAGCGACGAATCAAATGACACCGACCGACCGGCTTCTGAAACACTCGTCGCCTTCCCGGTTGTTGTTTTGCTTGCATCCAGCATTTCATTGTACGCATCAACGACCATCTGTGCTGCGACGTAAGTCAATTCATTCGGCAATTCTGCGCGATTGATGTAGTTCAATATCTGCCGCATGGTCATGTCGATATATAGCGTTAAGATCATGTCCTTGGAATCGTCCGTTATCCCCAGCAGGGTTTTGACTATACTAAGCAGGTTCACGAGTCATCACCTCCACATCGTTATTGCATGTCGGACATCTCGCAATCAAAGCTACGGAACCGCCAATAATAGATAATTGCCGGCATACTTCGGCTTCGCATTCAAAAATACAGTCGCAGGCGCAACATTCAAAGCGGTATGTAGGGGAAACTCTTGCCCTGTTACCCTCTTTGATTATTTTCATCAATCTCCACCATCCTTAAAAATTTTTAAACCAACCAAACTCAATCCCGTATTTCGCCATAATTAGGGATTTCGCCATTTGTTCAATCGATTGATGCTCTGCAAGCCCCATGAATCCGCTCTCGGTGGTGCTTGGCGCATTGTCCGTAAATAAGAATTTGCAATGCAATAATTCATGTACCAATGTCAACTCATGACATCCTATTGCTGTCCGATCTTTTGTATCATCGGTAAATCGTTCGATTCTCACCGAAGCCACTCTGATGGCCGCTCGATACTCGTTTATACCACACATCCGTTCGCCGTTTATTGCCAGCGTGCCGGGGTCCGACAATGTTGCCTTAATAATCCAGTCCGTCAAAAATAAAATGCGCTGCCATTCATCAAGACTTGCGTTAAGCTCTTCTTGCGTCTTGAATTCAATTATCGGCTGATTCATCCGTCACCTCGTCCTTTGTCAATTTTCTGCCGCATATCGGACAGTAATTGATCTCAAAATATCCATTTGCCATGTGATCTTTAATCAGAACAATGCCCGGTGCATCGTTTTTTGCCTGATGAATTACTGCGATTTGCGGACAACTACCATCCGCTGCGCCTTTATTAATTTCAATGTCCGCGCCAACGCAAAATGGTTTTGAACAATATTTACAATTCATCCGATACCACCTCACTTTCTGGCGCAAATATGCTTTCCTTCTTCGACTTTTTCACAACCGTTTTTTCAGGCTCGGCTTTTTTCTCTGCCTGTTCCTGTCGTTTTTGAATTATCTGTCTGCGGCTCAATTCACTTAGCACAATCAACACCTGCCTTTTTGAGCAGATTTTCTACCTGCCGACGGGATTTTCCGGAAATGTCAATACCGTTTGCGGCAGCAAGGGCGGCAAGCTGTTCCTCGTATGCGTCATTGTCGCTGGTGAATTTTTCTGAAACGGCCGGAGCGAGGGTTTCCCCCTGCTCTAGTTCCGTATTTACTTCCGATAGCGGGATGGCTTTATTTTTTTCTGCATCCCAAACAAACCGGCCCACGTTACACCGCCAGACCTGTTATTGAGCCATGCAGGAACGCGGGACCGTGGTCAAGTCCTACCTCTCCGTATAACTGACGTTTCTCGCTTGCGCCGACTTTTGCCAGCTCTTCCACAAAGAATACGCCCTTGCCCGGAACTTCCAGGAATACCGGTGCCATATATGCGATATCGCAAAGCAAGATGGTACCGTTTGGCATAAACCGATTCCACACTACGCCAATTTTCGTAAAATCCGTTTCGATATCCGTGATATTGATGCCGCCCTCGTTTCTCGATGCCGGCAAATTGCCACCAGGAAGACTTGCGTAAATGGATGAAATCTTTTGCTTGAGTTTCGCCGGAACAAACATAACCATATTCTCAAAATAAGCCCCATTATCAGCCATCTCCTGATACAATGATTGTAGCATATCAAAAGTCAATTCCGCGCCCGCTGCGGCGATATTGGTACCATCCTCACATAATTGGAGCATTCCTCTTGTCTTATTTGGCACGCTCACCCCTGTGGCCAACTGGTATCTTCCGGCAATGAACGAATATTCGATATTTCGGGCTGCCGGAACAAGCAGACTGTGCTGAATCTGCCAGGCCAATTCCCCAGCTGGATTCGGTGTCTGGCCTGCTGTGTTGAGTCCAGCCATCCTGCCCGTATTGGCGAGTTTGTGATAAGTCAAGTCCGTGGTGTCCTGGTGAATCTGTACTACGTTGGTTTCCTGGTTGCGCTCAATGTGCCTTGCTGTTGGTGCGGTTGCCGAAGCTGCTTCCGATATCCCTGGCTGCTCTGCATCCGGATAATCAAAAAGCTGAGCGGTCGGGAATTCTGCGTTAGTGGTCGTAATTCCTCCCGACAAACCGCCGATCATGGATAAAAGTGGCGTGGCAGTCGGTGCTGCTGTAAATAATTCCCCCGCATAGTTTGGGAGGTTCCAAGTTGTTCCAATTCCTGTAATAATAGCCATTTTATTAATTCCTTTCATGCTTTGTTGTATAAAAAACGTTTTATTTGGTCTTTTCCGCCGATTCTATCCAAGCTCGAAAACATTCAGGCGGTCCGTAAATGATATCGTTAATGCGATTCATCTCCTGTATGTCCCCTATTGCCTCGGCGGCTTTGTGCTGAGCGGTTAAACTTTGGGCTATCTGCCACGCCTTTTCCATTCGGATACGTTCGGATTCATCGAAAACATAAGCTGCCATTATATTAAATAAACCCCCTCTTGGGCGGCTTCTGTTTTAATCCTTATTGCATCCTGTGTGTTTCCTGCTTTTCTTGCGGCAGTAAGCTGGCTTACATAATCCGGCTTTCCACCGGCTCCTGCTGGCGGCGTAGCCACTCCTGCTCCGGTGGTGGTAGTTGTCCCGAATACGTCGGCATAGCTTTCCTTGACCGATTTCGTCAGATCGTCATAATTGGACACAGCGCCATCTTTGTACTCGGCTTTTGTTACATCAACCTCTTTCAGCAGCAGCTTGACAAGTTTCTGATTTGCGCCGTCTTTGAGCAATCGCGCTTCAATATCCGCAGTGATTGCCGATGTGGTTTTTTCTGATTCGACGCTGGCTTTGTAATCGCTATATTCTTTTTCCTTAACTGCAATATCAGCATCATACTTGGTTTGCAAATCCTCAAACTTCTGCTTGTATGTATCCGCGTCGGCAGACTTTCCTTGCAGATCTTTGTTTTCGGCTTCCAGTTCGATGATCCTGTCCGTTTTTTTGCTATACTGCTCTTTCGGCACGAACTCCTTGCCCTGCTCGGCCTTAATTTCTTTTTCGATTGCCTTCAAGGTCTTGTCCGTAATTTCTATACCGTCCGGCAAGTTGTCTTTGATGATTGCTAAAATATCCATGTGCGTACTCCTCCTGGCTTTTATAGCGGTTCCACGCTAGAGTATTTGGTTTCTGGGTTACTGCTTTGCAATTCTCGCTCCTGGCTTTTATAGCGGTTCCACGCTAAGCGAGTTCGGGCAATAAAAAAAGCCACCCACTTCCGATCAGGAAATGAATGGCTCGATGGCTCTGGTTATTTATTTTAATAAATTCTTTCCCTTGCCTCGCTCCCGAACCCAGGAGGCAATAAAAATGTCATGGTTCCGCGATAAAGTTTTCCGCCGCATGCTTCATCATCTTCCACATCAAACGCAATCAAATTGTCATCAAATATCTTGTCGGCCATTCTTCTGCACATGTCGCGCTTGATACGCTCAATCGGGACATTATCTCTAAGATCAACAGTAACGGCAACGCTATACCGCTCTCCCCTCGCTTGAATGCTAACTATGGGTTGGCTAAACCATTGCAAAACTTTTTCATGTGCATTTGATACGGCTTCACATTTGATACGGTGCTCTAAATATTCCTTTTCGGAATATCCGCCCAATTTATGTATTAACCAATTAATAATTTTTTTCATCCTCTTGGCTCTCCTTTCGGCTCGATCTCATTTAAGGATAAATGCATTATCGCCAATATCTTTAATTTCCGATGCCATATATCCGCAATGCGGACACTGAAATTTATCAAACTCCAGGTACCGTGTATCTTTGCCTTCTAGTTCCGCCAGCCAAGATTCATTGTGAATTCGCTTGCTATGTTGGAGTATCAAAATTGCATCTATTTCGCATCGACATTGATGGCATCTATAAGTTTTATTCATCTTTTCGGCTCTCCTTTTGGCTCACTATAACTTCTTTTTCTGCTCGGCACGATTTGCACCAGCAGAAAACACCTTCGCTCTCGGCATCGTCGTCGTATGTCGCTATTCGCTTTCCGCAGTCGGGGCATAGATAATCATGTTTCATTTTTCACCGCCTTTACAAAACGCCCGTCAAATACTTCAAATTTACACCTATCATCTGGTGCTAAATATTCTGTTTCCCAACCGCCTGTAAGCTTTTCAAATTTTCGCTTTCCACATTGTCCCTCAACGGTATTTCGAATAGGACACAACAGGCATTCTTTTGGTTTTCTGTCTGCAATAATCTTATATATTTCCATTGCCTTTCGTTCCCCCAAACACAACTATCAGCCAGATGGCGAATTCAATCTTTTATAAATTCGTCCGTGTAAAACGCCATTTCGCCGCTTAACAACTCTGCACTATCTGGCGTTATGATGACTGATATATGCGGACAATAATTGTCATTTAGGAACTTAATCAACGGCTTTGCTAATGCCTCAAATGCTTTCTGTTTTTCATTCATAATTCAATTCTCCTTATTTAAATTATGCGCAATGATGAGGCGCGGGGCTACTCCTTATTGCAATTACATGCACCTTCGCACGTTGATACAAGCGGATTTCCGGTTGGTGGACACCACCGATATGGTTGTTGTGGATAAATATAGCCGTCATCTTCTTCCAGAGTAGTTTCGGTGATCTCATTGATAAGATTTCCTTCCTTATCGTATTCTTTGGTAATTGTGGTTACTTGTCGTTTCATATCAATTCTCCTTAATTTTATTGAGCGCATAATTCCACGCCGCAATATTAGGTTGCTCCCTTGCTCTGTAAATAAGCTTTAAATGCTTTGTTCCAGCGGGCCGGAATCTGGCGACTGATTTCATTTACACTCAAAGTCATCATGAACCGTCCGTCTTGCCATGCGCCATTAGTGAGCCTATGCCCATACTCAACGAACGACGCATAGTCCATTATATTCCAGATTGAGATTTGAACGCTGTCACCGACTATTTCCACACTATCTATCGTTGCAGCTTGTTCAAACGCACTCAACGCTTCGCCTGTTTTCCGGCCAACTTGCAAGGACTGGTTGCCAACTCCCCACGTGTTTCTTAATGCTCCGGTATCGACTGGCGTTCTCGGTTTGATCTTGGCGATTGCCCGCAAGGCCATTTCGAGCAAAAACTTTCTTAAAAAATCGTCAAAATCATTATAGGCATCCGTCCAATTCTCTAAAAACTTCTCTAATTCTCGGAAATCAGCTTCTTTCGCCATCAATCATCCCTGCGCTTTTTTCTTTTCAAGCTCTTCTTTCCACCAGCTACCAGTTAATTGCTTTCTATTGTCTTTGATGATTTCCCACTTCTTTGAATCCAAATATTTCATTTCTTGAAACCCAGCAATGGTTGTCGGCATTTCCTCGAACAAGCCAGATACAAGTTCGTTGCCGTGCTCTTTCTTAGCGGCCGCAATGAACCGCTTATAACTTGCCAGCTGCTCCTTGTCATTCTCGTAATACTTTTCACGTTTTTGGGTAGATAAAAATTCCTTCCCTTGATCTTCCGTCAAACTCGCACGCCATTCTTTGTATGGCATGTCTGCGGGGACATAATAATTCTTGCCAGTGAGGGGATCGCGGGCAATTCGTGTTGCCACATCATCAAACATAGCATCGATCTCGTCCGGCGGGAAATATGCGACCGTGGTACTCCGGCAATTAGGATGTGTGGGCGGGTAGGTCACTCCCACTATCTTTTCCGACAATTTAAATATTTTCAAGTCAAGGTTCTGACAGATATCCGAGGTGCGATTGTCAAGTGTGGCCAAAAACTGATATCGCTCAATATCGGCCTCTTTGTAAGTGTCGTACGTTGCAGCATTGGCGATGAAATTTGTTTCCGTTCTCGCCAACCGCTCACCATAGGATCGCCGAACACCCAGCTGATCAGCTACATCATTACCGATAATCCGGGGATTATTACCAAGCGCAATTCCGCGCGGTATGATCTGCCCCATTGCAATGGTCAATCGGTCTTTGTCCGTCCAAATACGATCTGAATAATTCTCACCCAGCCACTTCTGCGATACAGCTTTTTCTATCGTTTTCGTATCCAGCGAAGAAAATGGAGAACCGAAGCCTAATCCTTGCTGGATGTTGAAGATCGTCCGATAGTATGCATCCTCGTATGCAACACTTAAACCCTCCCTGAACGTGTCCTGCTCCTGTGCATACAATTTCTCGATTTGGAATTGCATGTCGTCCTGTAGCGCCTCCAGACGGCTCACCGCGGATTTTAAGGACAGCCGCCGGTGTAGTTTCTGCCGGTAGGCCGGATCAAACTCATATCCCGTCTCCTTGATCGCATCATAGTATTCCCGTGTCTGTTCAAGGTATGATTTCATCTCTGTTTTACTGAGGGCTTGGCGGGCTTCTTCCAATGTCACGCCGGCATCGCGTGAATATTTTCCGTAAAAGCTTTCAATTTCTTTCTGTATGGCCTTTTGCGCTTCTCTGTATGTCTTTGCGAGGTCGGTGGTCATTTCATCGGCGGTCTTTTCCGAAGCCAGCATAACTCTCTCCGATCTCTGCGACCAATAGCGTTCTTGCGCTTCTTTTGACTTGCTAAGTATAGAAATGAAGCATCACCGCCTTTCAAACTTACGCCGCGTTAAAGCTTGCGCAAATTACACCTTTTTCTATATTCTCCGCAGCTTCTCCGATATACTTGCATTGGACTGCATCCGGCATATTGCACCATGTAAAAACAGAGTGTATTTTTCTGTTCTCGCCTGCCGGGTGCATCAGTTTTGCTTCTTCTTCGTTTTCTGCGGCTACAACGCAAGAATCGTATGTATCGTAATCGTCATTTACATCCTGGGATAATAGATATAGTTTCACTCTCCCTACCCTCCCGCTCTAACGGTTCAAATCCTATCGAACCACATATTTTGCATGGCGCAGGATTCTCTATTGCGTGTTCATGTTTAACAATATCACCACACAAACTACACTTCCATTTCTTTGCCACCCATGGAGGCTGGTTTATTGCGTCCGGGAATCTCCCCATAAATCTGATTAGGTCATGCTCATTCATCGTTATTACCCTCCCCCGTCAATCGCTCATTTTCTTCCCTCAGCCTTGCAAGTTCCCGCTCTGTGTTCATGTCCGACAAGGCTGCTGCTTCCTCTTCCTTTAGCCGCTCCAGTATAGTCTCTACTTCATCAATGTCGATATTGTCCAGCTTCTCAAGTGCCGTCTGCTTATCAATCAACTGCCGGTCATATATAGCCAACACGTTATTGATATTCTCTGTCTGGTTGGATACCGCCTGCCGCCGGAACTTGATGTTTTCCGTTTCGACGCCAGCGATTTGCAGTAGTTTTCTGACCGCCTGGAATGCCTGATACTCGAATCGGTTACATTTTGTATTCAGATTGAATTTTGCTGTATCAATAGCAACGTTGGTCAGTGATCCGCCAGATATTTCCGAAAAGTTCATAGCCATGTAATCAGCATACAGAGAATCTTCCAGTATTTTCAGGGCTATCTGTCTGGCAGCATATGGAACCTCGATTGTGTGTGGCATTATCGAAGAATTTCCACTTCCGTCGGATTGCGAGTACGTGGCCCCTAATTCATTAATTTCAGCGATCATTTCTTTAATTTCGTCTGTCGTGCCACCAAAATTACTGATTACCCACAAAATATCATTTGTGCGCTCCAGATTGTCCCCGAAGTCAGATGATATCTTATCGTACATATCGATCTTGGTTTTGATTGGCTTGGTGAACTCGCTGCGGTGATGTCGGTTTGCGTAAAACGGTACAATCGGAAGTATGCCATAATCTCCGGCTTCTTCTACCTCTGTTGGAAGTATCCCGCCTGGATAATTTTTGGTTTTGCGCTTATATGGGCGCTTCGATTGTGTCATTTTGAGTTGGTTATTATCGCTCGTGTCAAACTCCGTTATCCCACTGATTTCAAATAATTCAACATACATCGGCCGCATATCATCTATTTGCCAGAATCTTATACCGACTGTAGGTTCTGATGTCCGCTCGTCAAATAGCATTAAAAAGCCTTTGCCGCCATTGTCCCCTGCGGCCTCAAATTTTTCCACATGGTCGAGATCAAAAAACAGATAGCTCACGCTGTTCATTAGTGCCATTTCCCCCGCTTCTTCAAATGAATTATCAAAACCGAAGCCCAGCTTTTCTTTGATTCCGTCGTCAAGTTGCACGCCGTTCGCCAGTAAGAATTGATTCAATTGGACGGTGAACCGGAAGAAGAAATTTGATATTGCAATATTTTGGCTGAATGTTATTTCCTTCCCTGATTTGGTCATTTTCCATTTGGGGCGGTTGGCAATAGCAGTGTTGTCACCATGGAAATATGCCTCGGCTTCCAGCATGTGCTTGAACTCTGCTGAGGCCTTGTATTCTGCTATTGCCGTGGAAATAAATGCCGCTTTGTCATCTGCGGCGTAGAAATCCTGTGCTGTTTTGATAATATCACCGCCTTCTCTTGGTATGAAAAAACACCCGTCAAAGGACGAATGTTATATTTTGTGTATGTTGCACAATTTTGAACCTTTTCGTTTTGTCTAAGTTCGCATTTTCTGGCACTCAAATGGCAAATTGCACAATTAATATCTTATATTAAGCTTTCGCGCTTGCCCCTATTGTTCTTTTCTGCAATTCCCGTAGTGGCATCGGGAGCGTCGTCGTGCGCGTTCTTGCCTTCCTTTTGATACCTTGTCATTGCTTTATAATATTCTGGCCACTTATCCGCCCAGTTGACAGGGAAGTAAATATGATTCATTACCCATGTGCTGTTCGACAGAATTCTTGATTGCTTATTTTTTGACTGATGGAAAGTGGCAACATGACATTTATTTGATCCATATCTATTTTTTAATTCAGTCTGCACATTTCTCGCAAATCCTCTGCCGCCATTGTTGGATTCGATGTCTGCTGTATTTACACCATCTTCGTAAAGCATCTTTGCAGTGGCTGGTTCAGTGATCTCCATGCCCGCTTTAGTGTATAGAACATTAATGACGTAAGCTTCGTTGTTGTACACTACATAGTTAATACTACAAAGATAATCATCGCCGGTATCTGCTGTGTCTGTATAATTCTTGACCGATGAATAGAGCATGTTGCCGTTCTGGTCTTTTGGCAGTTCGGTATAGGTCTTGAGTGAAGTATAAAGCCGCCCTTTCAAATCAATTGGTTCCTGCTGATAATTTGCGCTGGCGATATTATCGCCCATCGCCTTCACTTTGGCATCATAGGACTTCCGGGACAGGATTTCATCACAAAGCATGGTACCGTCGTCCTGGAGGGCTTTCATGCTGATGTGGCGCATCTTCGCACCAGCTTCTTTGAAATGCTCCAGCGCCCGTCCCGCGAGGTCATCTGATGCCCAACGGGTCATGATGATGATGATCTTCCCGCCCTCTTCCAAGCGGGACAACATGGTATCTGTAAACCAAGTCCAGTGCTTTTCTTTTGTCAACTCATTATTGGCCTCTTCGGCATTTTTGATAAGATCATCTATAATCAACAGCGTCGCACCGAAACCCGTGGCCGTACCGGTGGGAGATGTGGCCAGGTAATTATTATATCCTCCATCCAGGCTCCACAGGTTCATGGCGCCGTCACCACACTTAATCCGGATGCCAGGAAACACATCTGAAAATACCGGCTTGTATATATCGGCTTTTACTTCCTGTATATCATTCCTCACGTTTTTCGAAAACATGGTCGACAATGTTTCGTTATAGGAACCGGTCATGATTTTTTGTTTTGGGTCATTACCCAATACCCACTCAACCAAAAGTCCGGCGGTGCGCGATTTTCCATGCCTGGGTGGCTCGTTAACAATCATTACATCTTCGTCGGACTGAATGAAATCTTGGAATTCATTACATAGATCAATTAGATAACGGCGATCCCTCTTGTAGAAACTAGGTGCTTTCAAGTTACAATAAAAAAAGAACTCCCGCCGGGCAAGCTCTATCTTTGCACCTAATTGTATCAACTTCTTATCCATCATCTATCAGCTTTTTTAAATTTTCAGTTGACAGACCGGCAAAGGGATTATTTATTTCCATTCCGCCAGACATTTCCACCCTATCCTTGAACATACCCAGGTGCCGGCCAATCAGTTCCAGTGATCCCTTTTTATCAGTCAGCTTATATTTCTTAACATAGCCGACAAACTCCCTATCTTCACCGTACCCCTCATATACCTCCTGCACATCCAGACCGGCAATACATGCTGCCGTATCATCATCAAGCTCCGTAATATCTTTCGGTTTTCCATCGGCGTGAAATAGTTTTCTCGGGTCAAAGAATCCAAGCCGTCCCAATTCACGCAATACCGCGTCTTGGGTGATCTCCGTTCGCTGTTCTCTGTCCTTCATGCGTTGCTCAATGCATTCTACGATGTTAGTATTTGTTAGTGCCTTGCTTCCGTTAACCCTTGCAGCTTCATCCTTCTTACAACTTGGATACGCCGCCTTATATGCGCGAGTAGCATTCAAATCAATCAGGTATTCATCCACAAACCGCTTTTGTTTTTTAGTTAAGGCCATATCTATCACCCGTTCCGTATATAATTATTTGCGCTTACCTCTTGCGCCGCTTACCTACCTCGTCAGAGGATACCCACCTATTTTTATTTCCCTCACAAAAAGAGACACCTACTGCGCTAAGCAGCAAATGCCTCTTCCAAAGGAGAGTGTCATGAAACAATCAGCGACCGGGCTGTGACACCCGGAAGCCGTATATAAAATTGGAGAGGAGGACCAGAAATTTGGGAACATTATCAGGGAGTTAATATTGTTCCCAAATATCGATAATACCGTTATATCACATTATGTCGCTCAATTTGAACCCATTTTTCAAAAGATGCAAATTAAAGTAAAATAATCGGCGATATCCATTAAAATCCGTCTTCCCTACTGGTATCCGTCCGTACTCCTGATCGTATTCAACCATTTCATACGGTATGTTTTTAGTCACGCTTCTTAATATGTGCCTGTATATGCTTGGATTCGCGCGGATAGCCGCCTCTTCTATCAGCTGGCAGTCTCTTCGCAATTCTTCGTTTTGGATGGCCGCCCCCTCTGTCTGATTACTCACGCCGGTTCCCCGCGGCATCCCGTCAAGCTTTACGGCTGGTAGTCCGTATTTTATTTTCTTCTTTTTCTCCTCATACTGGCGGCAGAATGCTCTAAGTTCATCGTATCTATCCTTTGAGATGCCATAATCATCCCAATTGAGGTCACGCACTCTTTTGTTCATTTTGGATCCTCCTGTGAAAATTAATTTTCTGCGTACTCGCCAAGTTTGCAAGCTTGATATATTTCACCCATGCCTTATTCCTCCTGTTATTTTTTAGAAATCATACTCGGCAATCGAAGTATTAATATCCCTTTCTCCTAACATCATTTCTTTTACGACTTCCAGACGTTCGATCAATACATCAATACTTTCTGTTTTCGTAAAAGAAATTATGGTATCTGTTTTTTCGCCTACGAAATCCGTTGCGTCCGTGTATTCGCCGATAACATGCGTACCCTTGTTCTGCAAAACAACGCACCCCTTCGATAAGTCTTCTTTCGCTATTGGAGTAATCAGTATGTCCCCGGTTCCAAATTGCACTACTGCCTTGCCCTCTATCATGTCTTTACCTCCATTAAAAATGATTTATTTGAATCCCATTCCTTCATATCGCAAAAATCTCCCTAAAATATACTCTTTTTAATCGACACTTTTGTTATTGATGTGTTATTTATTATTTCTTTCTTCTGCGGCACTGGTTGAGTACCCGCTTCAATTAATTTGCAGGCGACAAATTTGTATTCTGTTTTCGATTCTTCCCACAGACACCCCGCTTTGATAGCATCTTCATCGCTCATATAATGGGGTTTTCTGCCGCCCAAAATCTTATGCTGCGCCTCCACATATTCACACGAAGGGAATTCTTGCACTATGCAGTTAGAAAAATTTCTATATGGACATTTCACCACTTCCCCCTCTCCCCCAGCTCAGCCGGATAACTTTAATTTCCCTTCATGGAATAGCCCCCAGATAACGCCGTTTCGTACAGTTTGACCACATCGTCATTTGCGTCTGAATACCAAGGCCGCCCGAAAAGGCAGTTTTCCGTGGAATCCGTCCCGAAAACCCTTTTGTACATTTCCGGGAAAGAGCTTGGCAGATTGTGGATATTAGCTACTTCCAAATCGCCACCGAAATGCTGCCGCCTTTTGCGGAAGCGTTCCAGCTCCTCCGTTTCTTTTTCTGTTAGCAAAACCATCTTTTCACCTCCATGAATTAATTTACTGTCTCAAAAAGTGACTTCCAAGGCAACATATTAATTGCTTCCACTACGTTTTGAGGAAAGTCTTTGTGAAGTATTTCTATTGCTTTTTTAGTTGCCAATATTTCTTCCGGCTCCATTCCGGTATCCTCGTAAAGCTTTAACCGCCGCTTCAATTCTTCTTCACGGCAGGCGTATTCATTCCAGCCTTTGCTCTTGGCTTCACGATAGGTTATATATTCCTTATCTATCGCTGTGTACCTGTCCATTGTCTTCACCTCCGTCAAAAATTAATATACTTCATATTTCTTTACTTGCGTCACATGATAAAAGGTTGGCATATTATTTTGTTCTTCCAACCAATTCTTAACACATTCCGTAAGTTGGTCGGACAACTCATTAAGGGCTGCTTTGTCATTTTTATAATCATATGTATACCAATCACTGGCAACCTCTCCGCAAGCCTCTTGCGCATCATCTTCGACCAGATCAAGTACAGTGCCTGCATTGACCGTGATTTCAAAATGTGCTATTTCTCCGATAAAAATAATATTGCCAGGAGACACATCATAATTCTCCTTTGCATCTTTGATACAGTCCTCTATATTTTCAAATACATCATGTTGCCACAAATCTGCATTGTCACTGTATTCCCATGTATATCGCATACCACACCTTCCCTCTCTCAAATTTGAATTTAGTCAATCCTCGCTTACGCAATCTTCTCCGCCGTGCTCCACAGCGTCCAGGTATGTTTCATAGTTTTCGTCACACCAGCGCCCCTCACACATACTAGGGCCGTCAGGCGTTGCGGTAAATGCACGTTTTCCATATTCTGTGTTGTCGCAATAATTTTCGCACAAGTAATCGCCTAACTCTTCTCGGGTATATGGCTTCATTTTCGCAGTAAGCCCGTCAGCCGCATAGCACCCGCTGTAGCCATCCAACCAAACACATACCTTGCCGTATACCATCTGCGGGCCTGCCGTAACAATAAACTCCCTTCCCTTGTTTTTTTCATTGACGCAATACTTGTTGTTCATGGTAACTTTATCCCCTGGTTTCAACATTTTATCTGCCTCCTAAATTTATTTTATTGCCCCGCCGGCACCACCCAGAATTCCCAACTATACCCGTCGCTGGTCCACGCCTGGAAGAACTCCTGATAAGGATCATACCGCACGTGGTCGATCTGGCGGGAACTGATCACGATGTCACGGTATACATCAGAGCTGATGGTGTGGTTGTTGCGGTCAAGCAGTGCTTGTATTTCGCTTGAGTACATTTTCTCACCTACTTAATGAATATTAACCACCTGGTTTTCCCACGCTGATCTCCCAGAAGTGGCTTTCTGTCAAAAGCTTTTAGGACTGCTGATAATTTTATTTGATCCTCGTTCCATTTGAAAATCAACAATCCGTCTGGTTCTAATACTCTCATGCATTCGTCAAATCCCTGTTTCAGGTATGCCGCCCAATCTCTTGGCAGTATACCGTACTTCTGGGACAGCCACGATCCTGTGCCAGCATGAAGCAAGTGCGGCGGGTCGAATACTACGACCTTAAAAGAATTATCCGGATATGGCATATTTCTGAAATCCATTTGAACATCCGGCTTGACCAGTAGCGTTCTACCGTCGCAAAGTGTTGTTTCTACCTCGCGGTTATCCGCGTAAATCACGTCTGGGTGCTGCCGGTCAAACCAAAACATTCGGCTGCCGCAGCATGCGTCTAATATTCGTTTCATGATTCACCTGCTTTCTGCTTCTATTTCTGCAATGGCCCGGAATACCGGATATGCCTGTTGAGGTACTACGGCATTTCCTAAACACTTAAGTCTGTCCACCCGATTTTCTATTCCGGTTGCGACTCTTGGGATATCAGGCTCGTATAACCAATTGGAAATCCCATCAACCATTCCACCCAATCCGGATTCAGTTGCCCACCGACATCCGTTCTCAAGCTGCGGCTCTGTCCCCCGCCGTGTGTCCCTATTGCGTCCGCTGCATTCGGGGTTGCCCACATATGTACCGCCGTGTTTAATTCCGTTTTCGCCTGGAAGCGTTTTGTGTCTGGATTCATGTCCGGTGATTTGTAATCCCTTGTTGTAGGTGTCGGCCAAAGTTTCATTGTTTCCGGATCTACCTGCTCCCTCAAGTTCGCAGGTCTGGAACGTCCCTTCCGTGAAGTCTCTGCCTGTCTCGCCAATGCCTCCGGCGAACGTTGCGGAAGATGATCCATCGTGTTTGGCGTTGCCCACAAAGAAGAATCGTTCCCGCCTGTGCGGCGCTCCGACAGCCGCAGCTTCAAAATCAAATATCCCGACGTTGTAGCCCTCACGCTCCAAGTCCTTACAAACGTCGTCAGCGGCAATTCGCAAGATTCCAGGTACGTTCTCACCAAGTACCCAACGCGGCTTAAGTTCTCGGATAACTCTGAGCATTTCCGGCCACAAATAACGGTCGTCCCCTTTGCCTTTTTGCTTTCCAGCCACGGAAAAGGGCTGGCATGGGAATCCGCCGGAAATAATGTTAACTGTTTGTAATCCTGTTCGCTCATAGAAGCTCTCCTTTGTTAGCGTGCGGATGTCTCTCCATCTTTCTACATCCGGCCAGTGTTTTTCTAATATCCTTGTCTGATAATCTGCCCATTCGCATTGTCCGACAGTTTCAAATCCGGCCCACTCTGCCGCAAGGTCAAGGCCTCCGATCCCGGAAAACAAGGACAAGTGTGTTAATTTATTCATTGATTATTTTTCAGGAGCAAAGAACGTTCTTTCCGCTGGCCAGCAAACCTCTTTTCCCCTTTTCTTTATTTGTTGATTTTTAATTTAATTATTCATGCTCTCCGGCATAAGCCCTAAGTAATCCCCTAACGTCATTTGCCCTTTTATTTCTTCATTGGTAATAGTCTTCTTCTGCTCTTTATCCCATGTTTGTCTGAATGTCTTGTATGAATTGTATTGTTGGCGGTATCTATAGCTATCACCAAACACATTCCATGCGGCTTTAACCAGGTTGGGTTCAAACGGCCTTATCTTCTCTAAGTCTTCCGTCGCCTTTGCTGATATGGAGCATCCACAACACCCTGTACGCGTTAATCCATACACCTCATAGGCATCCGAATAGCGGAGTCCATAGTAATCTTTGTACCACTGCTTATCCGCATCCGACACATAAAACAGGGGCCGGAGCCTGTATTTTCCGTCAGCCGTTTCAGAAAAGCACATTGAGGTATTATCCTTTCGTGGGACAGATCGCATACCGCCCTCGTCCCTGCGTTCGCCCGTTATTATCATATCAAACGACCGTTGGACACTGTGTGCTACCTGCTTTTTACAATAGTCGCAACATTTGTTGCTGACATTAAAAGGGATCGGATTGTCAGTTATAAAATCCAACATATACTTTGATGAATTTATGACTAATTGAATATCTGGTCTTGGCTCTCCCTTGGAATTACAGCAACACAAAAAATTAATTATTGTTTCGCATCCAGGATAGCGTTTTTTAAGTTCTGCCCGTTTTGCTACCTTATCCTCTGCATCTGCGTATTCCTTATGTATTGACAGCGGAATATTTTTACGCTGTATACCCTCCAGACCGGCCGACATAATCTTTGAAACAAATGGCTGACCATATTCCCTTGTGGCTTGTACGATATTCTTCTTTGGCCGGTGTTTGGTAATCGTTACGCCATATAGTGATTCCATTTCGACCACATGACGCTTTATTGCTTCCATTTCGAGTCCTGTATTAAAAAAGGCGTAATGGACTGGTGGGAAGTCAAAAGTCTTGCGTACCTGCTCTATCAGGTGAAGAAGAATGTCGCTATCACTCCCGCCAGAGTAAGAACAAACTGCGTTCGGATGCTCTTTAAGTCTTTTTGCAATAATGCTTTTTATAGCCTCAAATTTAGCCGGTGCGCTAAAGTCCGCATATGCCGGGCGATCTGTATATACTTTGCTTTTATAATTGTCCTTCATTGTTTTACCGAAAGGAGCCGTGTACACTTTGCCCTGCAGGAGCTCCGGTCCTTTCTGCTTATTCAGCTATATTCTTATACTTTTTCATAATTCTCAAATCTCCGGCACTTTCGCCAGATTACTCGGCCTAAATATCACTACCATGCTCGGAAATGGCGCTGGGTCTTTTGCTCCCACAAAAGTCAGTCTGCCCCTCAAAAAACGAACCTCTGCGCATGGCAGTATGTATTCGTGAAAGCGCTTAGTGTCGGTTCTGGCCGGTATTAACATTACGACAGTTGTCCTTTTTCCTTCTTCGTAGCATTTTTTAACCCATTCGTCCTGCTGCTTGCTTGAATAAGGGGGGTTACAAAATACTATTTCGTTTTTCCATTCCTGCCTTAATCCGTCTTGCTGTTCCGTATAATATTTTTCGCATTTATGATTATTTTCATCTGCGCATGGATCCAGGGTAAATTCAAATTCTTTGTTTAATTTTGCAAAAAAATCATGTGGAGTTTCCCAGTCATTTTTTCCGGTACTTAACAGTGCTTTATTCATATCCTCACCGCCTTTCTGAACAATCTAATTTTAATTTGGCGCATAACTTCTTTCTTCCGAAAGATAATCATTCAAATCATCAAGAACCTCATCTATATCTATTTCTGTTTCGAGGTCCCAAGATTGAAGTGATGCAATGAACCAATCTAATCCCATTTCCTTTATATTTCTTATTAATTCTTCCATGTTTTTTCCTTCCCCGACTACCGCCGGATAATTTTAATTCACCCGAACATTTCAATTTGTCCATCACACTGCCGCTGCTTCACTTCCCGCGGCTTATACACCTTGTCCAGATCAAATGCGTCCATCGGATTGAGATCGAATGACTTACAGTGATTGACTGACTTCGCGCTTGCCTCGCTCATTGTCTTTTCTTTTTCGTTACAGTAGATACCATTCCCCGTCACAAGGTAGGAACAGTACCGGCAATATTGTCTCATTTCCGCACCTCCTGTCTTAACGGCTTATAAAATATATCCGTCTGCTTTTGTTGCACTTGTCACAGGCAAATTCATATACGGCCAGCGCAATCCTGAATCTGGTGTCGTGAAACAATACAAATCTTTCAGCGGCGCATATTCCGTGTATGTAACCATAATGTTTTCTCAAACATTTTCTACCTGTCATCTTTCACCGTCCGCAAGTTCATCATCAAGCCATCGGCCGCAGTTTGAGCAACACTTCCAGTCAGCGCTTAACTCCGCACCGCAATTGCTACAATTCCCATCTGTGCCCTGATCCAGTTTTCGAAGCTCCCGCGCGAAGTCCTCACAGGCTGCCTCATAGGCCTTGTATGCTGCTTCGATCACGGCGACCTCTTTGATGTACAGTTCTGTTCGTTTGTGCTGTAGCTCGTCTGCTATTCGGTGCGATTCATCTGTTATTTTCATTTCTCTGCCTCTCTTTCTTAATAATCAAATATATTCATCTGGTTTTTGGCGACGCTCAATCTTTCGCTGGCCGCCTTGTAATAATCCGGATCAAGCTCAAATCCGATGTAATCAAATCCCAGCTCCCTACAGGCCACTAAGCTGCTTGCGCTACCGACATGCGTATCGAGAATCTTGTCACCCTTCTTGGCGTAGTTGTTTAAAATCCATTTATATAGTGCCACCGGCTTTTGCGTTGGGTGTATTCTGTCTTTCTGATTTGGATGTATTTTGCGTATTTTTGCATTTTCATCAAATGATGTCCATGCATATTCACATTCAGAAAAACTGCGACCATACATGCTTTCACCTTTGTCCCAAATAAGAAAGCATCTTGTTGCTGATAATTCCGTAAAATAATTGCCACCCCATATTATTTGATTCTTACTCACACGAAAAAGCTCGTTGAAATATTTTTCGTCTGGCACATGCATGTCCCATGCCTTCGAAGTATCTATCTTTTTTATATCGCGATTACCCATTCGCATTTTAGTAACATCAATTCCGTAAGGTGGGTCAACTACTGCCAAATTGAAATATTTGTCCGGGAGCTGTTTCATTCCCTCCATGCAATCCATGTTCAGAAAACTGTTTAATTCAAACATTTATTTCACTCCTATCCGCAGTCATGGGGATTTTCATCTATGTTTTACGTCTTTTCGCCCGGTGACCGGTATGGTTCCGGCAGTCTCATCCAGGCCAGCACCTCCTCGCAATATCCAGACCATATAGCCCTGTTTCCAAGGACTTCACTAAACCACCTGGTACATGTTTCAAAATAATGATCTCCACAATCGATGATATTCCTGCGATACTCCCACTGGGCATCATGAACGGGTGGATCATTTCTTCTGACAAAGCAGATATATACTCCTGGTGCTTCCGGCAGCCGCTCCCCAACTGGTATCCATCCCATATCATGCGATTCGGTGAAGTGGCGTATAGTTTCTGGTTCCACCTCGAACCCATACAGGGCAGACGCGTATGAAGGAACAATGTAGTATTTCCCTTCGTCCGGCCCGTACTTAACCACGGAACCCTGCACTATTTCGCCCGTATCTTTTCGCTTCGCCCTAAATAATATGTTTTTCATGCCTTACGCCCTCCAATTCTTGTAAAATATCCACATACGTTACCATCCTCACGGACCGTTCGCCCATGGCCTCGCTGACCAAAACACCCCTGCCGCTGTCTAAAATCTTTGTGACATACATATCCTTGCGAACCTCAATCGGTGCAAGGTTGGCGCTCTCACGATCGGCCACTTCCATCACCACCGGTACCGTGTCACCGATATGGATGCAGGACCGCAACCTCGCTATGTCAGCTTTGGTTATGGCTTCGTTCTCCATCCGCTCTTCCCGCTGTTTCCGGCTGTTCATGTGCTGTTCTGCGATTAATCCGCATATCTCCAGATATCGGGCTACGGTTTCGTACCTTACGCCCAGATGACGGGCTATGGTATATATATCCTCACCTTGTTTGAAAAGCTCTGTCATCTGCGGCACAAGGTCTAGTACTCTTTGCTCCGGATGTCCCATTATTTTTCCTCCTGTAACTTCGTACTTTCCGCACCTATGGACAAGCGTTCGGCGCATTGCCTTATTAACTCTGCCTGTTCGTTTCGTACTGCTCCGGGAAGCACGTTCTGTTGTTTTATCAAATTAGCCTGTCCCTTGTATGCCTCTCTGAAATTAGCACGTTCAACGCTGATGTTTTCACTCTGACAGATATTTTGATAGCCCATTCGCTTCACAATTCCCCTGACGGCATCCGGTAGGCTCTCAAGGGCATCCATCTCACGCATGTAGCCATATTTTCTTATCGCCATCAGCACCATACCCCAGGCTTCATCCCACTCCGGCAGGCGTTCCGCGGTGATCGCTGCGCACTTTTCCCTAATCTCCGCAATCGTTGGGGAAAATTTGTTTTGGCTGATCAGCTGCGTTACTGCGTTTCTGCAAATTGCATAATCAATGTCTTTCAACATGCCATACCACAGGTTTAATGCGGATTCGTCTGGCATGATGTTGCTTTTTCCGTAAGCGCTATGTAATGCAGATGCCACGGCTGCAAACTCCTCTCTATTCACTTTCTGCCCACCCTTTCAGCATTTGATTATAGCCATTCTCAGTTTTCCCTTGATTACGAGCCAGATAATAACCCTCTGACACCTTGGGGAAATTGTTAGGTTTTACAAACCAGTCAAAGCTTATTGTCCAACCATTTTTGTTTTGACCAAGCAGAAACGGACTGCCTTTGATCATTTCAACAGCTTCTAACACTTGATCAACTCCGTACTCCTTAATTCTGGCTTTCAGCATTTGATAACGCTTACTGGTGGTGGATAGCGTTTTTACTTCCACGGCTCCGCACTGGTTCCACGCGTCAACGATTCGTCGGACATCAGTCTGACAAGTGGCATCTATGACACTATAGTCTTTTTCTTCCCTTCTTTCTTTCTTCCCTTCTTCTACTTCTTTCTCTTCTTCTCTTTCTTCTATTGTTGTTAACAGGTTGTTAACAGGTTGTGATCTGTTTGTGACCTGCTTGTTATCTGCTTGTGGCTTGCTTGTGATGTGATTGTTCTCCTGCGTGTTAATGTCTTGGTACACACTGTAATTTTTTACCGTAAATACGCTATATTTTGAGTGTGACTTGCTTGTGATCTCGCCTGTGGACTTTAGGTTTTTTACAGCCGTCCTAACCTCGTTAACTGTTAGTCCGGTTTCTTGGGAAATTTTGGCAATAGATGATATGAAAGAGCCTCTTTCAATAATCTGCCCTTGAAACTTCCCGTCTTTCCAGTTGGCTTTCAGAAGCATGTGGAGGAACACACGGAATGTATTTAAATTGGTATACCACTCCCATTCAAGCATTCGCCTATGTACCTTAATATGACCCTCTATCTCGGCCGCCTCCCCTCATTAACTTTCTTCCGGTTCCCTGCCCGCCTCGCATTCCTTGTATATTTTGATCCAATCCTCCAGCCGCATCGTCACCAACCAGCTGTGGTTGTTTTTACGATGAAATACCGCCGGAAGTCTGTCTCCCTCAAAGGGTAGTGGTTTCGTACCGCCATCAATCGCTTGGGCCATCGCATCGTACAGGTTCAGCTTTTCCACCCGCTTGCATTCGATATGTATTCCCGGCAGTCCTACAACATCCGCTGATCCGTCAGCTCCATTGTATTGCTGCCCACGATGGCAATCGTAGCCGTATCCCCTTAATATGCCAGCGAGTTCCCTTTCTGCCCTTTTCCCCTTTTCCTTGCTCATTTTGCCCAATATATTCTCCTTTCCCCGCCCCCGACATTAGGCCAGAGGCGGCAGTATCAACGGCATGTAGTCGTGACACAACAGCCTAACAAATACCTTTAGTGTGCCAGTACTGCCGTGTGCAGCTTCGCATATTGATATGCCCTTTAACGGCCCTGACTGCCGTCCGCTTTTGGTAGCGGCGTACCCGTTGCTTTCTCGGCGCGTTGTCTGCTCACCCTCTTTTTTATTGTCTATCTGGTTTTTGCTCCAGAGTTTGTTTTTACAAGGTTTTTAGTCATCCTTGCCCCGTAATGCCAGTTAGGTCAGCAAGCTTCAATCCGGCCATTTAATCTCTTTGTCCTTAATTCGTAAAAGCTTCTTAACCCTTAGCTTTATGAAATACCACCGAGGAGGATAATGGTCCCACTCAAGCCTCTGTCCGCAGTGTGGGCAGAAGTTGGTGCCATCTTCAAGTGGCATGCATTCACATGTAGGACAATATGGTTCTGCATAATCACCAGCAAATATATAAGTCTCATAGTCGGGAGTAAAATAAACAGGCCTTGGTCTATTCCGTTTAATCATCTCAATAAATTTTTTTATCCGCATTCAATCCTCCACTAATCTCCTGAACCGATCCGGCAATGCGCATATGTCTCCGGCCGCACGGTCTAATGCAGTACACATGTTTATCAACTTGCATTCAGGACAAAATTCACAATCACAATATTCCTCTAATTGTCCTGCGATTATCAATAACAGGTCATCGTCCATACCTTTCGCCTCCATGAGTGTTTAGTTTACTTTTTTCAAAGTTTCTTCATACTCTTCGACGATCTTAAAAAATTCACTCGCCTTTATCTCTTTAAAACCTACGGGGTCATCAAAATCATTATCTGCCCCAAAGCTTGCATACAAAACATCATTTATCATAAACAGCCTGCTGCTTGACCGTCCGTAGCCGCCAAAGATAAATCCCAGGATAGGCCTGCGTGGCGTTTTGAGTTCCAATGTCCGGCATTTTTCAGCCCAGGCTTTTGCAAGAGGAGCACTTTTTTTAAATAACCCAGGACTGTCCTTTTTGAAGTATTTTCCAAACTCGCAAGTGTCGGATTCAGTTGGACAAATATGCAAAGATTCGGCTGATTGATAATATTCGCGAGTTTCAAAACCGTGCCCTTTCGCAAAATCCTTGAACGCACTATTTATCTTTTCTGACGCTTCCCTGTAGCCCAAATAGCTTTCGTAGACTGCGCTGTCTGGCGCAACTATATAGTACTTTTCCATTTTCTACCTCCGTTAATATTTTTCTGCACTAACTTTAATTCGTTTCCGACAGGGAGTGCATAACACATTGTCAACTGACAGATCGTAAAATACACCATCGCGGTCTTGACATATCAGTTCCCCGTCTTTTTCTTCGCTCCCTTGACACATCTTGCACCACCCGTTAATTCCCAATGTCTCACACATGATGATTTACCCTTCTGGCCAATCGGTCCCCCTGTATTGCCCATAAGCATACTTCTCCCAATATCCGCAATGTGGACATTCATCCGAATACTCGACAACCCCTAACCATTCTTGCCAATATTCACCCGTTCTTTTTGCCTGCTTGCCACACTTGTGGCACTTTATAATTCTCTCCAATCTTTTTCACTCCTTTTTCAACTTCAATCTGACAGTTCTCGCGGTTCATAATCTTGGGGATAAGACGCTTTTGCCAAACCCTCATTAATCAGCCTTTCCCTTAACCCCCAATCGTTTTTTATTTCTTCGACTGTATGCTCCGTTTCGACCATCACGCTGTGATCATTACCAAAAATGTAAGTGTCCAGCAATATAAGACGCTTCTTCTTTTCCATGCAATTCCCTCTTTCATTCCAGATACGATTTGCCAAACTCCCGCCGGAAGTTATCACGGCTCCCGTAATGCTTTTCATAGTATTCCTGCGCCATCATCTTAAGCGCCAAATCAATCTTAAGATTTTCGGGTGTCCGCTTAAAGTTCGCGCCGTTTGGGTGAAGGTCAAATCTTAGCGGCATCACGAAACCTCTTCTTTCCGACTTATCCTTGTACCCTTGACGGCCCTCGAAAATGTGATGTCGTTCTACGTGTGGACTTCCGGTAAAATAGCAGTGGTTCATATCGTCGGTGAATACGCTCCATAGCCTTTTAGCCATTCTGCACCTTCTTCTGATAATTCTTCTCATACATATCCATCATGCGGTTGAACTCTTCCGGCGGCAGCGTGTCGATTCCCTGCTCCCTGCATTCGGCCACCAGTCCCTCGATCAACCGGCTCATTTCCTTAGTGTCATAGGTGCTGGAACCGCGAAGCATCTTGTATGTCCGGTACGTCGTGCCATCCACTCCGGTGTTGACTTCCGTGGTAGGCTTGATGTGATAGGTTTCTGCCTCTAACGCTCTATTTTCGCCGTCCTCGGTGTCTGGCAGTATGAGGTAGACAAGTTTACCACCTATCTCTTCCAGTTGCCCGTAGCGCCGTAATAGGATGTTGTGCATGCATGGGTTGGATATCTTTAGTTTGTCTGCCAGTTTGGTGAGCAATTGCCAATAGTATGCATTTGCATCTAGGCTCCGCCTCTTCCGAAACTTCTTAACAACAATTGTAAGAATGCCGTCTTTGATTTCATCCAAGCAACCAGACACATCTTTCTCAAACTCAAATGTCAGCTGTATCCTGCCGTTCTCCCAATTGCGCGCAATTCCCTTATATATCCCCCTGCCGTCCATATCCACCTCAATTAAATGGTAAACCAGAATCAGCATCGTCAGGAGGAATCTTTTGAGGATCGATCATTGGTTTTGGTTTGGATGGCGTCTTTTCAAAGTTATCCATGGCAAGTTTAAATTGATCTACCGTCATTGTTTCAAGCGATTTAACGCCTAACGCCTTCAGGATCGCCGCTGGGGTTTTTCCAATCCGCTCACATTCTGTTTTAAATGTTGATTTCATGGCCCCGCTAATGATAAGTTCGCCCGGTTTTTTTTCAACATCTTCTGCTTTGGCCGCCGCAGACTTGCCCTTGTCTGAATTGTCGTGACTATCAGCATCCTTAACATCATCAATACAAAACAATCCATTCAGCGCGTACTTCCTCGCGTAACTGCTTGCACTTCCCGTCACCTGCGACGCGTCCATGCCTTTTCTTTCAAGTTCTTCGCGGGCATAGGCCGTATTGATTATGATTATTTCGGTGTCACAATCAATGAATTGAGCCGTTGCTTTTATGTAATACCGGTCGGCTATTTGTACTATTTCATCTCCGACAATCAAGAGTGCATTTACATTTTTCAGCAGCGGCTTAACTGCTTCAAGGATATCCTCGCAATTTCGAAAATTGTATTTACCGAACGTATTATATTGACCTTTTGGCGCTTTCAATTCGGCTTGCACCTCGGCCAGTTTTTTGTATGCATTCATTCGGATTTCTCCTTTCCGTTAGATGTCTTTTCTTTCAAAATACAGCCCCAGACTGGTCATTGCCATTTCAAGCTCCTGCAATTCACTTTTTGTCCCAACAACCGTGTAAATGGCTTTCTGTGAGTCAGGAGCGGTAAGTGGGGCAGCGCTCACTTCATCCACCACCTTGATATCCTCTATGGCTTTTGTTTCGGCCTCGCGTCTGATTCGTTCCTCTTCTGCGATCCGCTGGCGTTCCTCTCGCCGGACTCTTTCAATTTCTGCTTGGTGACGCTGTTCTTCTTCTCGCTGGAGACGTTCCGCTTCTCTTCTCAACACTTCTGCGCGTTGTGCCTCGTATTGGTTGATGTAGTTGATTGCGCCCGTCAGATCAAGTGTTGTTTGATATTTTTTCAGTGCTGCCGGTACTGCATCGGATTGCATGCTCTCAATAGCCAATTTACCAGCTCTGGTAGCGGCGATAGTTTCGGCCATGGCTTTTTTGATCGCCTTGGTTGATGTACTGATGTTATTCCATTTTTCGTCACGTATCCGATACAGCGGGATGAAATCGCTCAAATCACCAATTTCCTCTGCGTAAATCATCTTGATCTCGATTTCTCTTTCTTTAAGGCGTTTCTGTTCGAAAGCTTCCACCTGTTCGTTGATCTGATCAATCGGGCCGTCCACGATTGCAAGGAGTTCTTTGACCTCTGCCTCGAATTTCTCGTAGGGCAGCAACCACTGTTTTTTAATCTCTTTGCGCCGATCGTCAATATCCTTCTTTAGCCTCCGCAACTCTGCTACTGTTTTCTTTGCCGCCGCTTTGCTGTCCTCTGTAAATACAAGCCCCGCATACTGGCTTACCATCACCGCCAGCTGCTCTTTGATAGCGACCATATTGGTGTTGATTGAGCCAGAAACCGGCGTCACCTCAAATTTAATCTCTTTCACTCTTCTACCTCCATTATCATTTCGTTTTGTCCATCGTCAGAGGCCCTCATGACCTCATGCATATTTTTCATGTGTATAGTCCTTAATTTTGATTTCCTGCGGCATTCTTCGCATGCCCGGCCTTCGCCAGGATCGAGATAGCAGCCACATTCTTCGCACTTGTAGTTATACACGCTGCATCGCCTCCTCACCCAGATTTGGCGTGATACTTGCCATGTATGCCTTATATTCGTCCATTTCTTCTTCGATTAATTGTTCAGTAAGATCAAAATCAAAATCTTTATCATTTCCTATCCTTTCCCTCTCCCATCCGGTCTCCTGTACGCTAACCCTCAACCGCCCAATATGTCCGGACATTTCGACCCATACCGTCGGCAAGTCCTGCGGTGCCTGACGCTGCTCAAATCCATTGACCGCCATGGCAATATTGATAATTTCATGTACCTGGAATATATTCATGCTTGCATTCTCCTTTCAAAACCCTTATAATAAAGGGTGTACAGTATAATTATTTATTCGATTCCCCGGCTGACTCCGCAGCTGGGGTTTTGCTATATTCCCATTCCCCATTCCATAAATTTATGTCGAATTGTTTTTCCACTGGCAAACTTATCCTACTATTGCACACATTAGTCCAGCGGCCCGTGATGGATACTAACAGCCAATCCTGCTCATCATTCTTAACTGCCCATTCGTTCAGTAATTCCATTATGGCTTTTAACTCTTCAAATTTACCTCCCATCGTCTTCACCCACCTCTGCGCACCCCTGATACATGCTGAACAGTATGTCAAACAGTTTTGCCACCTCTTCAATTGTGTAGGCGGTGCCGGGGTCACATTTTGCATGCTCATTAATCCAGCCTGTGACCTGACAAAATGCGCTGTCAAAATCTTTATCGACATCCCGTGTTACAAAATCCAGCGCGGTCAGCCTTACTATTACTTTTTCCATTGCTTTCCTCCTTTCACTGGACAAGCATCTTCCCGCATGATTTGCAGTAAGCATGTATATGATTATTCGTGCCACTTCTAGCAAAGCGCATTATGCCACCGCAGGTGCAAGTTATTTCTTCTTTACCCTCTTTCTCGGATTTTTCAATCAATTCAATAAATTGATTTAATTCCCTTATCTTTAATTGAATTGATTCATTCGCTTTTGCTTCCATTTGCCGATTCCTCCGTTTTGTTTCCAAAAGCAATCATCTCAAATCTGTCAAGCGAATCTGCCGGAACCATGACTTTGATTTTGGGATAATTTTTAAAGTCTCTGGCGGTGGAGCTTCCCCGCATCTCGCCGACATTGGAGCTTCCCCGCATCTCGCCGACATTGGAGCTTCCCCGCATCACGCCGACATTGGAGCTTTCCCGCATCACGCCGACATTGGAGCTTTCCCGCATCACGCCGACATTGGAGCTTTCCCACATCTCGCCGACATTGGAGCTTCCCCGCATCACGCCGACATTGGAGCTTTCCCGCATCACGCCGACATTGGAGCTTCCCCACATCTCGCCGACATTGGAGCTTTCCCACATCTCGCCGACATTGGAGCTTTCCCGCATCACGCCGACATTGGAGCTTTCCCGCATCACGCCGACATTGGAGCTTCCCCACATCTCGCCGACATTGGAGCTTTCCCACATC
>Ga0153998_1000004_pt1 | contig 25141 bp, 14 predicted proteins | sample TSNC082MetaG_FD_104725 | JGI IMG/M metagenome (GOLD analysis project Ga0153998, IMG submission 104725) | Attine ant fungus gardens microbial communities from North Carolina, USA - TSNC082 MetaG | ecosystem: Host-associated > Fungi > Mycelium > Unclassified | place: USA: North Carolina, Lumber...
TCCATTTATTGGCGAGTCGGTCACCTTGTGTGCCAGGGCGACTCGAGCCATTCTTAACCATGCTCCCATTGGGGAGTTTAGACAGCGCTTTTTCCCTGCAGAGCATACCCAGTGTTTGTGTGGCCATTGCCAGGTGGAAATACGTCTACACATCTTTGCCAACTGCCATCGGTTTGCCCACTTTCCCTTGACTGACCTAGTGCCAACCGTCAAGGACTTTGTCAAGTTCCTGAAGGAGTACCCTAGTGCCTTTGCCTTCCCTTCTCAGGATCGCCCATCCTCCGAGCCCCCTGAGCCTCCATGAGTATCTCACTTGGTTTCTCTTTTCTTTGTTCTGTAGATAGTTTCTCAGTCTTACCTCTCAGTTTCACTTGACTCTGTATTTTAGGCATGATAGGTCTCTTGACTTGGACATGTTATTCGAAGGTTGGTTACAAGCAACCTGTATTTAGTTCTCTCTCCTCTTAGGTTAGATTTCTTCTTTGATACTGATAGTATCTCTTGCCTGTGATAGGACAACCTGGTCCTTGAGGCTCATATAGGCTACTTGTTGTAGATAGTCTGCCGCAGACTATGATTGAGCACTGCGTTATAAATTTCTGAACAAAAAAAAAAAAATTCATTATTATTATTATTATTATTTATGGAGTGAATGCAGAGAAACAGAGTTGAGGAAGTGGAAAGAAGTCATTTTAGGGTTGTAATAGTCCTGGTTTAGAGGGGTACTTGAGATAAAAGTCGTTCAATAATTCTTTGGCATGTTCTAGTTCTGTTGCTAGTAACCATTTGGAGTCGTTATTAGTATCTTTGTATCCCATCCATATAACTTTGTAGAGCAGTTTACATGCCCTCTGGTGGTCAATCTTGAAGTCGACTATCTTGGAAATTTCGTATTCTGGTTCTCCATCAATGATTACAGGTACCGGCAGAGGTTCAGAACACTGCTAAAAGTTGTTGGGTGTGGCTGGCTCGAGCATAGAGACATGGAACACAGGATGGACGGCTCTCATGGTGTCTGGAAGACAGAGTATGAAAGATTGTGGACTGGGTTGAGCAATTATCTCATATGGTCCAAGGTACTTTTTGGAGAGTTTTTTCGATAGGCGAGTTGTCTGGAAATACTGTGATCTCATGAATACTGATTGTCCGACTTTGAAGTCTAGTGGTTGTTGTCGATGTGAGTCAGTAAAGGATTGATATTGCTTTTGAGCTTTGGCAATTTCCTCTTTGAGTGTGCCTTGTATTTCATCAAGGTCAACTATGAATTCACGAATATAAGAGGAAGCTATATCTTGTTCTGGGTATACCATGAGGTTAGGGTAGTACCCTTTGTTGGTGAAGAATGGAGAGATACCAGTGGTAGTACTAGGAGCGTTATTGTAAGCAAATTCCGCTAGTAGTAGTAGTTCCAACCAATTATCCTGTTGGTAGTTGCAGTATATGTGGAGATATTGTTCCAATGTCTGGTTAGTCTGTTCTGCTTGACCATTTGCCTCTGGGTGATATTTACTGGTAAAATGAAGTCTTATATCTAGGGTGGTACCTAGGGAGCGGAAGAAGTGAGAGACAAACTTGGAGCCACGGTCAGATATGACATGAGATGGAACTCTGTATTTTGAAAAGACATGAATGACAAAAAGGCATACTAATTCCACTAAAGTGATAGTGTCGTGAGTGGGAATGAATATGGCTTGTTTCAACAGGTAATCTACTATTACTAGGATGATGTCAAGGCCAGAGGGGGAAGGGAGTTTCTTGATGAAGTTTATAGAAATTGAATTCCATGGGTGTTCCAGGATAGGAAGTTGTTGAAGGGATCTATATGGTCTGTGACGCTGTGGTTTGGATCTCATACAGATAACACAAGACTTACAAAACTTCTGTATGTCATCGCAGATGTTTGGCCAGATATAGTGTCTCCGTATTAGTCCCAGTGTCTTATTCTGGCCCAGATATCCTGCTAGAACATGGTCATGGTAATACTGGAGAACTCAGAGGTGTAAATTGGCATGATCTAGAACATACATTCTGTCATCAATTCTGAGGAAACCTACATTGTCCTTTGACCAATGTCCTTCTGGATAGAGTAAATGGTCAGAGATGGAAGAGTTGGAGGGAAGTGCTGCCAGAATTTCTGAGTGATGTTGTTTTTTATCTAGTATCGTAACTGCACGAAGTGTTAGAATGGTGAGAATGGTTGCTTGGAGAGATACTGCAATTTGTTCATGAGTAAAGACTGGATGAAAGTTATGAGGGTTCACTGAAACGTAGCCATTATTTCCCCTTTTTGGGTAGATGTCCCACCATCTAGTTAGAGCATCTGGTTTGGTACCAAGATGTTCGGGACGGAAACAAATTACAAGGTTAAATTGAGAGAGGTATTCTGACCATCTTGCTTGTCGGCACATTAGAATCTTGGTAATTGAGAAATATTCCAAGTTCTTGTGATCTGTTACAACGTCAATTGGTGCAGCGGACCCTTCTAAATAGTATCGCCAAGTTTTGAAGGCTTCAAATATTACAAGTAATTCTTTGTCATGGACATTGTAGTTGAGCTCTAGAGCAGAGAATGTCCAGGAGTAGAAGGCTATGGGGTAGATCTCATTATCTTTAGTTGTAATGGAAAGAATAGCAGCAAGAGCATAGTCTGAGGCATTAGTTTCCACTATGAGCTATGCATTTGGCATCCAATGCATAAGGATAAGAGCAGAGGTGAAAGCTTGTTTTAGAGTATTGAATAACATTCTACATTTGTTGTCAAAATTCCAAGGAGTGTCTTTTCTAGTAAGATGAGTAAGCGAGATGACTATGTCTGAATAATTGAAAATGAAACATCTATAGAAGTTGGCGAATCCTAAGAAGGACTGAATATCCTTTATTTTCTTTGGTTCTGGCCATTCCTGAATGGTTTTCACTTTAGTATTGGACATAGTCAAGCCAGATAGTGATAGAACATAGCCTAGGTATTCCACAGAATTTGAATGGAATTCGCATTTTTCTGCCTTTGTGTATAATCCTGACTTTCAGAGTCATTTTAGTACTTCTTTGACATGGTTCCGGTGTTATGTAATGTCATCGGAGTAGATCAAAATGTCATCCAAGTAAACTACTATGCACATGTCAAGGAGATCAGAGAATACATTGTTCATAAAACGTTGGAAGCATTAGTTAGTCCAAATGGCATTACTGACCATTTGAAGGCTCCATAGCGGGTCCGGAAGGCGGTTTTCCATTTGTCTCCTTTGGCAATGCATACCACTTGGTCTGTATGTCGGAGGTCGATTTTGGTGTAAATACGAGCCTTGCTGGAAGAATCTAAGAGGTCGGTGATGAGAGGAAGTGGGTATCAGTCTTTTTTTGTGATTTTATTGAGTCTGCAGTGAAAGGGGCAAAAGGGAATTTAGCTGTGACTAGCAAGTAGAAAAGGGGGCGGTGACAGTTCCCAATTGCATGCTAAAGGGTTCATGGGGAGAAGGAAGAAGTGGGAGTATCAGAAAGAAATTAAAATATGAAGTGCAGCTTATCTGTAATGTAAAAATAGTTGAAATGATGGTAGGTTCAATCTAGATCTGCCTCGCATGGTGTTCCTAAGGTGTCTACCTTTACACACTGTAACAAGCTCACTAATAGAATAGTCAGTAAACCACTCATGGGCCTTACCACACTCAATCAAGCCCTCATCTGCACCCTCACACCAAACCTTATGGGTATGATACGGTCTGAGTCGATGATTAGCCAGGCTTTCCAGGCCTGCTATTTCATAGAAGGTTGTCCGAGCGACTGCTGCGTCTTGGCTCCAGAAAGAATAGGGTATATGGTAGAGAATATTTACCAACTCAACCTCTCACCAAGATCACCCCTTACACACTCGAGAGAATTGCATTTACAACCTCAAGAGCTTCTGAGATGAAGGCAAGGGCCAAGGAGGCTCTCCCCATCAATCTCCACTCTGAGAAATATATTAGAATATTACAAATATTTGGGACTCAATTAAAAGAAATAGAAAAGAAAACTCTTCATTCTACCACTCTCCCTCACGTCTCTCCTCTATGACACTACTATGCGGCCATGACAGCTGTCACCTTCCTGTTCTCCATACCTCCCAGGCATGACCATGTGATCCTGCTCCACCTCCATACTTCACTCCTGCCCATTGTTCCCCAAACCCCGAACTGGCTTCCTTCTACTCCGAATACGGTCTAGAAACACATGACAGTATGTCCTAGTGTCAGCGATACAATCGTTGTCTGGCAGTGCGTCCGTTTCTTGACTGAGTCCAACAGTGATGGGATCACTAGTCACTGATAGACTTTTGATCTACCATCTTGGTGTCATATTAGTCTAAGTCCACTCTAGATTGAAATTATCTCGCATTCCAAAGATATCTCTGAGCCTCTGATTTCTAGAGCTTTAACATTGATAGTCTGTATCTGATAAACCTAATGCTAGCTCATCAGTCTTGCCTCCTGAGGTATATGCTTTTCTGGCATGTAACAGCTTGGCCACTACCTGATAGAAGGACCCAATCTTGGGTCTAGATTATGCCTGGGGCCTGTAGGAGTTCTCTAGAGTGGGTTTCAATAGTGAAATCCAGGGTTATAATTTTTATCCCATACTACATTTCTGCAGAAAATTCTCTAGCGGCATAACAGTGGAAATCTACACAAAGCTGTAGAGATCCATTCTTTTTCTTTATGAATAGGACTGGCACTCCGTGAGGAAAAGACATTGAGCAGATGAACCCATTGGTTAGGTTTTCGTCAATGAATTCTTTTAGTACTTCCTGTTCAAATTTGGATAAGGAATAAATAGTTTCTACCAGAGGACAAGAATCTTTTTTTAGTTCAATCTACAGGTCATAAGGACGATGAGGGGTAAGTATTTCTGCTTTGGACTTGCTAAATATATTAGCATACTCATGGTATTTCTCTGGAACAAAAGAGAGGTCAATTTTTTCAGAGATGTTGGTGGAATTGGCCTACATTATGGAACGGAATTGGAGAGAAAATATTGTTGAACTTGTGAGTTGCAAGGCCCAGAGTAGGGCAGACACATTAATAATTGCGATGTGAGGTTGCTTGGTGTTAGACAAAGACGTCTCAGATAGGGTGAACTACAGAGAGTTTTCTGCTGGAGAGAACAGAGGATTTACCAAGGTTTTAACAAGAGGAACAGAAGCCAGACTTTGAAGTAAAGATGGTGGTCAAAAGGATATTGACCTAGAAACCCAGTCAATCAATGGATTGTAGTGGATGAGCCAAGAATAACCTAGTACTAGAGAACAACAAGAATCAAGTGGAGTAACATAGAAGTCAAGAGTCATGCATTTACTGGAGGGGAATTCTACAGGCAATAATACTACCTCGGAAATAATATTATTTGAGGTTCCATCAAACAGGTGCAGTTTCATGGAAGGAGTAGGAGTAGTAGGCAGAGAATGTCCATAAGCAAAAGCAAAGTCTAAAAAACAGTACATAGATCTAGAGTCTACTAGCGTTCAGATGGGTATAGGCTAGAGGTGGTCCGATGTGCATACTAGAGGAAAGACAAGGGGTATACAAAGAGAATTAGGATCGGAAAGAGTGGACGTGTTAAGATACATTGGACTTATAGTTGTACAAATGAGTTCAATGCAACTCCCAGTTTGTGCTGAGTCTTGGGAGCCACGTGCTAGTTTTCCAAGAGGTTCTTAGAGAGTGAAGTCTTTTGTTTCTCCAGAGTAGTTAGTCGTGCCCTTATTGGTTGTTTCCTAGGGCACCCTTCTACCTTGTAGTCCTTCGATCCACAATAAAGACAGAGGTTATTGTCAATATAGCGTTTGTGTTCATTACTATTCAATTTACTATCTCTGCCTAGTTTATCGGAGAGGTCAACATGCAGAGTAGATAGAGATGGCGATTTAGCGATGGAAGATAATGATCTAGGGGATTTCAGGGAATCCTGAGAGGGCACAGTCTGTGGCAGATTTGCGGATGATTAGGGGTGAGACAAAGCAGAGCTTTGTGAGAAGGCGGAGTACTGAGCCATTTTCCCTTGTTTTTGGTGATGGCTGTTTGTTGCTTCCTTCTCTGCATTACGGAGACGATCTTGTTTGCGGTTCCATTTCCAGTAATGATTGTCAAAAGTAATTGCCAATTGGTACATGGAATGAAAGGAAGTGGGTTTTCCTTGTTCCCGATTTGCTATTAGGTCCTGTAGGCAATTTGGCAATCCCTGATAAAAACAATGGCATAGGACTGCATCACCCCAGTTTAACTGTGCTATGTACCACATGAATTCTACATTGTAGGTGGCAATCTTATCTCTTGGCTTCATATGGAGATTATCAATAAGATTGGTGGCATCTCCTATTGGATCTGAAAGTCCAAAATGGACCCAGAGTTTGTCCACAAAAAGATGCCAAGTAGAAAGCCATGGTTGTGCATAGCCAAGGTCTTCCTGTTGTAGTATAACTTTAAACTAATCTTGAGCTACACCAGAGAGGTAGATCATTGCAAAATTGATTTTTTCTTTATCAGTGGGAAATTGCAAAGAGTTGGCATAGAAATAGAGTTGGTACTAAAATAGGAAATGATTAAGCTTGTGAGGATCAGAACTGTCAAAGGTGTCCAAAATGTGAGCCTTTAATTGGGGAGACTTTGGTGCTGATCCTCTGTTTAGATTTTCCGATAATTGTTAGAGAGCTTCTGCTAACTGATTGTCAACAGGAGTATGATTAGTGTAAGGGGACCACCCTAAGATCGCTTAGATAACCTGGTAGGGTTCGCATCAGCTAGCGTTCCCACGGATCCTCAGAGTCCATAGTCTATAGTTCCCTTCCCTCTAGTTCGGGTCTCCATCACAGTACTGCATAGCTATATCTGGTAGTGTAGTTATTATTGTCCGGATGCACGTGGCCATAGCGACTGGCGCACGGACCAGCTAGTCTAGTATAAATAGCTAGTGGTGTACGGTAGAATACCTTACCTCAACAATGATTGAAGCTCCTGGGCTATCTATCACTTCTTCTTAAGACGCCTGCTCTACTATATTGCAGTGTGACTGGGTGCCTCACCGAGTGTGCCCCTTACAATTAGCAATGGAAAGTGAAGTTTAAAATACAGGAGTAGAAACAGGAATAGGAGCGTTGACCCAGTCCGGGTCGTCGTTAATATGAGGAATAGTAGCAGGATCTACACTGTGGAATTCTGAAGGTTCCACCAGAGGTGAGGATAAACAGGGGCACACTGGAGTGCGAGATGTCCCCGATTGGAGGCACCTCGACCTCCTTGGGAGGCCAGAAGTGAACCGACTAATAGTTTGGTCAATAAGAGGAATAGAATTACTCCCAGAAGAGGGAGCTGCAAATTGGTGAGACATCAGAACTAAATACAACAGGAACTGGTATGAGTTTGTAAATTCTGTCAAGAATGGAAATTACAGTGGGAACAAAGGAGTAGAGTAGTATATAAAGGTACTCTCCGGAACGGAATAATATACTATGCCAGAGGGGAATAGTACTTAGCAATAGTATAAAACTCCAGTGGAGGGTAGAAGACATCGGAGTGGAGTATAACTTTGATGAACAACCTTGGTTTTAACTTATGTATTATGCCCTGGTCTCTAGCCATGAAGTGGTCATATATTTTGGAAGAAAGAGAAGTTGTCAAAGAAGGGGTCCTAAAGAAGTGAACTAAGAATCCGGATTGAACAAGGAGAGAGTTAGAACCAAATAACGTTAATTTACAGACTGAGCAAATATACTGTAACTACTCAGTACTTATAGGAAACCTGGAATAGGAGAAGAGTAGTCTACTATGCTATTCTACTAATTATAATTTTTAGGAGAGTTATTAGAAGAATTAAATTACATAATTGTCAGATTTTCGGAATATGACAGATGGGTTTTCTATATACTCTAGTTATCATTGAAGTTAGTTGTTATTACCTAGTCAAAAGGCTCTTACACAACAAAAATGAAACTGGTACTGCTATCTGTAATATTCTAGTTGTAGCAACTTAGCTTGAGACAACTTAATCACCCTCTAAGTCCGAGTTGACAAGGAGAACTTGATAGAGTTTCTATTAGATTTTCTATACTACTTATATAACTACTACATAGTCTGTGCACTACTTTTCCACACCTATCATGTGATGTTATGTGACTGTAACTATGTGACACCTGTGACATGACACTTTCCCATACACTTTCCTATATAGTAAGTCCAAGGTAAAAGAAAAGAAATATAATAACTTAGCTGTTTTGCCAAGTCATGACACCACTTCTCTCTTAAGTTTTCTTGTCCTGAGAATTTTTACAACTTGTAATATAGGTCAACCATGTTGCCCATTTCTTCCTCATCTTCTTCTGTTCAGTCTTTGATTTCTAAGTTCTCTTGCTCAATTTCTTTTTCCTCTTTGATTGTTTCTAAGATTCATTTTCTTCTTTTCCCTTTTCATTACTTCTAATTCTGTTCTAACCTTCCCCAATATTCTTCATCATACCTCTTATTTGACTATCCAAATAATTTCTTTATTATAAACCTTCCTGGTAGTTCTTTTCTTCTAAACATTTCCTCTCCTCTTTCTTACTTTCTCATATCTTTTATATCTCGCTGATACTCTTTTTTAAATTCTTCAATCATCTTTTTCGCATTTTCCAAGTTCTCTTTTCTCTCATAGATATTAGATTCTACCATAAATTCTTTCTATCGTAACAAGTATTTATCTTTTCCTCTTACTTATTGCTTATTCAGGATTCTCTTTATTTTTTACTCCTTTTCTCCTTTGATTATTACAGAAGCTGGTTTCTCCTTTCTCTATTTCTTTACTTGCCCTACATATCTACATATTCTACTAATGTTAACTACCAGGTGTATCCTTATTGTCTTAGGTAGTTTTAATTCAACTATGTTTGATGATATAATCTTTTTGATCTTGTAAGGCCTAAAAAATCTTTCTGTTAACTTCTTTGTTCTTTTCCTGACTATCTGATACTTTAGATTCTTAGTGCTTAATAGAACTTAGTCTTCTACTTTATAGTCGTTAACCTCTGCTCTTTTCATCCCTTCTTGTGCTTTTCCTAGCACTGCTTTTACCTTCTCTTGGATCTCTTTCATTTTTGTTACAAATCTTTTTGCTCTCTCATATTTCCCCTTCTTTCTTCTCTCAAATCCCATTCTCAAATTTTGTCTATAATTTGCCTTGAAAAGCGACATTCTAGTACTTGAGTATGCTTTATTGTTATATACAAACTCTGCTGTTCCCAACCATTCTGGCCATTGTCCTTGTCTATGATCAATAAACATTCTTAAGTACTGTTCCAACTCCTAATTCACTCTCTCTGTTTATCTATCTGTTTGAGGGTGAAATGCTGTTAATATCTTACTTTTAATTCCCAATATTCTATTCAACTTCTGTATTAATCCTGCCACAAACTGCAGTCTCTTATTTAATATGATACTCTCAGGTAAACTGTGCAATTTCCATATATTGTCCCTAAATAACCTAGCTAACCCTTCTACTGACATTTTCTCTATAGTTGGTATAAAATAGACTATTTTTGTTAATCTGTCCACTACTACTAAGATAGAGTTATATCTCTGAGCTAATGGTAACTTTGTAATAAAATCTGCTAATATATGTGTCTAAGGTTTTTCTGGGATAAAATTGGGTATCAATTTTCCAGCTAGTTGTTCTGTGCAATTTTTGTTTTACTGGTAAGCATCACACTTTTCCACATATCGCTTTATCTCTTTAGTAATTCCTGGTCACCAAAAGTTTTGAGTAACCAGTTCTACTGTTTTTCATTGCCTCCTATGTTCTCCTACTGGCATGTCATGGTGTAACCTAATAATCTCTGCTCTCAACTTGTTGTCTTTAGGTATATAGACCTTTCTCTCCTTAATATATAATGCTATTTACTTCTCTTCACTCTTCATTTCCCAATATCTTTATCCCTGCCTACTTCATTTTTTTGACTGCTCATTGTGAAGAGAGTAGACTTACTTGAAAAAGTAAGACAGTCTAAAGTAAAAGATGACAAAGTAGTGAAATTTCCACTGTCTCTGTCTTCCTTATTTCCAGTTATTCTGGTTTTACTAACATTTTATCCTTATTATCTCTTTCTACTCCTATCTCCCAGTTTTGTCATATGACGGAAAATAATGATTTTAATAAAATAATTTCTCTTATATTTTATTTATTACTAAATTTCACTTCTAAACTCCTATTGTTTACTCCTATAGGATTATGATATAGACTAGTCACTTGTACTTCTCCTATTCCAAATATAGTATAAGTACTCCATTAGTTACATTCTAGTTCCTTAGTTCGTAGATTAATGTCTCTTACGTGTTCTATCTTTACTTCTATCAATTTATATACTATTCCTCCCCTAAACTCCTGGCAACAATTCCATCTTTCTAAAATACACAACCATATATGACAGTAGATCAAGGCACAATATATGAGCTAAGGCCAAGATTGTTCCCCAATTTTGTTGTCAATCTTCTCTTTCCTTAGAGTAATCTTGTTCCACTTTGGATTATTTTGTTCTTGCTTTACACATTTATAACAAGTTTGGTCTCTTGCTCAGACTATCTGCTTTTCTCATTTTACTCCCTGGAATATGCTTTAATGTAAAATTAAACCTAGATAGATATAAAGTCTATCTTACTTGTCTCCAATTTAATTTCTGTGCTCTCATAAAGTATTTAAGATTCTTGTGATCTATCTAGATCTTGAACTTAACTACTACTTCTTCCAGGAAATATCTCCACACTTCTAAATATCTAATTACTGCTAGCATTTCTTTGTTATGTATCTCATAGTTTCTCTTAGTATCACTTAGAGATTTCAAAATAAAAGCGATCAGTCTTCACATCTCATCTAAGCACTTCATTGAGAATACCCCTCCAGTTACATAATTTGAAGCATTTGCTTCAATCCTAAACTCTTTATCTAAGTCTAGTACTGCTAATACTAGTTTTATTGTAAAGACTTATTTAAGCTCATCAAATGCTTGTTGTTGCTTTGCTTCCTATTGCCACTTTATGTTTTTCCTTGTTAACATATTTATTGGCCTTGCTACTCAAGCAAAATCTTTGATAAACCTTCTATAATAATTTGCAAGGCCTAAGAATTTCCTGACGTCTTTTATATTTTTGGGCTCTGGCCAACTAAGTACTCTTTCTACCTTTTCTTTCTCTATTTTTATCCCATTGGGTCCTATGACAACCCTTAGGAATCTTATCTTCTTCACTTTTTACATATACTTTTCTAGTTTGATGTATAAGTCATTTTTCTCTAACCTCCTCAATATTTCCTTTACAATTTCATCATGTCTTTCCTCAGTTTCTATTTCCACTAATACATCATCTACAAATGCTACTACTTTTCCTTCATTGATTAGGTCTCTCAAATTTTCATTCATTATTGCCTAGAATATAGCTAGCAAGTTTGTTATTCCAAAGAACATCACAGTTGGCTTGAAGAAGCCCATATATGTTATAAACACTCTCTTCCACTCATCTCCTTTCTTAATTCTCACATTATTGAACCCCTACCTCAGATCCATTTTAGTGAATATTTTCTTACTCCCCATATTATTGATTAAGTCCATAATTAATAGGAGTGAATAATTGTTTTTTACCATTTGGTTATTTAGGTTATGGTAGTCTATTACTATTCTTTTGCTGCTGTCCTTTTTATACACAAAGAAAACTAGTGACATTTGAGGGGACTTTGATGGTCTAATGTACCCCTTTCTTAATTAATCCTTCACAAAGTTCTAAACTTCTTCTCTTTCATTTTTGGACAGAGGGTAGATTTTCTCTTTCCATGGTTTGAACATCTTCTTAAGATCTATTGCATGATCCTAAATTTTTCTTGTTAGCATCCTCTCTGATTCTACCTTCCCAAATACTTTTCTCCACTTCAAAACCTTCTTAGGACTAACTCTTTTATTTTCCTATGATTCTTTTCTATTTCTTCTTTCTTTTCCCAATTCTTTTTATTGTTTATTGCCCATTTGATGCTTTTCTCTTTCTCTAGGATTACTACCCTTTTTTCTCTTTTGACTTCCTTCTCTTTTTTCTTTTGTCCTGTCTTGCTACGTAGTGGCAGACACCTTGTCATCTTTACTTTCCCAGTTTCCCAATTTATTTCTTGGTTGTGTGCCTATAACTATGATATTCCCAGTATTACTTCTATCTTCCAAAATTACACACATCTATCCTTATTCTTTCTACATGCCCTTTTTAATACATATTTGCTTCTGCTTGATATATAATGGCTCCCTTACTATTATTTGTTCTATCTACATTTCTAACTATTATTGGCCTTTTTAATTTTTGCAACTTAAATCCATGTTTTGCTGCTGTTCCTTTATCCATGAACATCCCTATTGCACTACTATCCAAGAGTACTTTGACTATTATTCCTTCATAGGTGTCAACCTTTTCTACTTCAATATTCAACCACACTTCTCTCAACATTTTAAAGGTTCTTCTGACCTCCCTTTGGCTATTCTTCTCTTTTGCTGTATCTTCCAGAATTCTTGTCTGTATGTCACTTGCATTTCTATTCTTTTTTGACATCCACACCATCTTTGCCAGTTTGAGATCACCTCCTGTCCTTTATTCTCTTCTATATAACATTCTTCCAGCCCATATCTTTCATATTCTATATACAATACTATCACCTTCCTCATATACCACCCCAACTCCAATAGATATGCCTCATCTGGGATGCTCTCTCTATAGTGCTCTTACACTTTCTGTCATAAGACATATGCTAGACTCCTCCTCTACTTTGCTTATTGCACTTCTTATGGCTTGGCTATATATGCTATTCCTCCTTTTTCAACTCTCCTTAGCTTCTGTTACTATGCCTTTTGTGGTATTGCCACACATGCCACTTTCTCTACTTCTTCCATTTCTATTCTTTTTCATAGTAGACATTCCCTACACTTGTATCCTTTCTTTCTATATTTAAAACGCTTTATTTCCACTGCCTCCTATCTCCTTATTGCTGTTATGCCACTAGCAAATTTTCTGCGAAAATGTAGCATGGGATACACATTATACCCCTGGATTTCACTATGGGAATCCACTCTAGAGACCTCTTACAAGCCCTAGACATAATCTAGACCCAAGATTGGCTATTTCTATTAGGCAGTTGCTAAGCTGTCACATACTAGAATAGCATATACCTTAGAAGGCAAGACTGATGAGCTAGCATCAGGTTTCTCAGATATAGACTATCAATGTTGAAGCTCTAGAAATCAGAGACCTAAGGATATCTTTGGAATATGAGATAATTTCAATTTAGAGTAGACTTGGACTAATATGACATTAAGATAACAGATCAAAAGTCTATCAGTGACTAGTGATCCCATCATTTCTAGACTTAGTCAAGAAACAAATGTGCTGCTAGACAACAATTGTATTGCTGATACTCGCATACATTGTCATGTGTTTCTAGACCATATTTGGAGTAGAAAGAAGCCAGTTTGGGAATCAGAAAACAATGGACAGGAGTGAAGTATGAAGATAGAGCAGGATTACATAGTCATATCCAGGAGGTATAGAGGACAGAAAGGTGATGGCTATTATGGCCACATAGGGGTGTCATAAAGGAAAGATATGAGAGAGAGTGGTAGAATAAAGGATTTCCTTTTCTATTTTTTTTAATTGAGTCTCCAACATTTGTAATATTCTAATATATTTCTTAGAGTGGAGATTGATAGGAAGAGCTTCCTTGGCCCTTGCCTTTATTCCAGAAGCTCTTGAGGTTGTAAATGCAATTCTCTTAAGTGTGTAAGGGGTGATCTTGGTGAGAAATTGAATTAGTGACTGTTTCCTATTTTATACCCTATTCTTTCTTGAGACAAGACACAGCAGTTGCTTGGACAATCTTCTATAGAATAGCAGGCCTGAAAAGCCTAGCTAATCATTGACTCAGATTGTATTATACTCATAAGGTTTGGTATAGGAGTGTAAATGAGGGCTTGATTGAGTGTAGTAAGGCCCATGAGTGGTTTACTAATTATTCTACTAGTGAGCTTGTTATGATATGTAAAGGTAAACACCTTAGGAACATCATGCAAGGCAGATCTAGATTGAACCTATAATCATTCTATCTATTTTTATATTATAGCTAAGCTACACTTTTCATTTTAATTTTTTTCCAATACCCCTACTTCCTCCTTTTCCCTACAAACCCTTTAGCACACAATTGAGAACTGTCATTGCTCTTTTCTCTTGCTTGTCATAGTAAAAATCTCTTTTGTTCTCTTTATTACCCTCTCTTCTACCCCATACTGTATCACTCTACTACTTAACATCTCAAATTTATTTTGGAAAACAATTTTCCCCTTCTCTTCTTCTACTTTGTTCCTACAGTTTTGGGCCAAATGCCTGAACCCTTTGCAACTCCTACACAACTTTCCCCTTCTCCCTTCAAGTTCTTTTCTTAGTTTGGCAAAAGTACATTTTTCTATGAGCAAGTTGCTCATTAATGAATTATATTGTTGTAAAGACATAGTACTATATCTCTGCAAGGGTACAGAAATAATGTTGATTCTTGCTTATTTACAACTATGTCTGCTAGGGTACAAGATCTTCATCTAGCCAGGTGCCTACTACCCTACTAACTATTGCCCTAATAGTATTGACAGACTATCACCTAATGGATGGGATCTCTAATCTAGATGGCCTTCTAAAAGTAACTGTTACTTCTTTATATATACTACTCACAATGGAGTATAGTATAAGGTTCTTACTATGAAAGCTATACTATTCAATACAACTCAATTATGAGGTCAGGTCTTAAACGTAATACCTGAGCTTGGTACTATGTCTCTACCTACAATTCCTAACTAATTGCAAAGTCCCCTTAAGCTAAGGGCCTAGCTATGTATGGAGATAGCTAACAATCACAATGATCACTAGCCAAGAGTTGATTTAAATAAGATAAGAGAGTGAGCAAGGTCCAAGGTGGATGGTGCTCTAAAGTGGTATTGAGTTCTGGTGTAGTGACTTAGCCTGAGACAACTTAATCATCCTCTAAGTCCAAGTTGACAAAGAGAACTCGATGGAGTTCCCATTAGATTTTCTATACTATTTATACAACTACTACATAGTCTGTGTACTACTTTCCCACACCCATCATGTGACACTATGTGACACTTGTGACATGACACTTTCCTGTACTTATTCCTGTGTAGTAAGTCCAAGATAAAAGAAAAGAAAAAAAATAATGACTTAGCCATTTTGCCAAGTTATGACACTAGTGGTACTCAAGAGGCAGTCTAGACAAAAAGTTTGCTGTCTTTGTAGTAATAATGGTTCTGAATTCATCAACTAGACCATGACCAAATTTTGCCATCACAATAGTATTGTGTATGAAACAACAATTCCTTATATTCCAGAGTAGAATGGTATTGCTAAAAGAACAATTGCTGTATTCTTTGAGATGGTCTAGTCTATGCTATACACAGCTGGTATTAGTCTCTGTTATTAGGATAAAGCATTTACCTATGCTATTCATATTTAGACTCTTTGCTTTATTACTGTGCTCAATGGCATTGTTCTTTATGAAGCTTAGACTAGTCATAAACCAGATATCTCCCATTTATATATTCTTGGATTGCTCAGATGGGCCCATATATCCAAGCAAGTGTGCAAAGGCAAATTAGAATCACAGGCTATAAAAGTTAAGATGCTAGGCTAGTAGATAAATAAAAGCAAGAGTTATTGCTTAAAGAACCTTGAGAACAACAAACTCATTACCTCTTAAGATGTTTATTTCTTCAAAGATAGTTCTCCAAGTGAATTAGCCACAATTGATATTAATACCCCATCTATGAATGCTATTAACAAGTTGGTCAATAATACAATTATAAGAGAACATACTAATTTGCTTGCCTAAAGTACTTTTCCTCTTTCAAATGCTCCCATTGTTTCTGTTATAACTTGTAAGACTCTAGCTGCAATGACTTAAGTCCACTCCAAGTCAGAGTTGACAAGGAGAACTCGATAGAGTTCCCATTGGATTTTCTACACTACTTATATATTTTACTTTGGTGGCTATGCTCTGTTCTCCTATGGTTCTCATACTACTTCTGTCATGTGTTATGACCTGTGACTATGTGACTGTCACATGATACTTTCCCACACTCTACCTTAGTAATGATCTAACTAAATAAAACAAAATAAAACAAAAGGAAAAATAGAAAATGACTTAGCTGTTTTGCCAAGTCATGACATAACTAATGTTACTACTGCTGAAGCTACTGAGTCCATCAAAGTCATTGAAGATCAACTAGCTTCTCCCTTATATTATTCTGGTTGTGAGTAAAAGTTAGTAAACTATTATGCATTTCTATTTGTTGATGCCACTATCATAGATAATGGTCTTAACATCACATTTGTTGCAATAGCCAGTGAGCCCAAGACATACCTAGAGACTATGTAGTCAATATACTCAAAGCAGTGGGAGTTGGCTGTACATGTTAAATTTGCTTAATTACAAAAGTTAGAAGTCTTCAAAGTTGTTAATAGCTTATCTAATAGCAGAAGGACTATAGGGAGTAGGATTGTCTTTCAAGAGAAAAGGGATGGACATAGCAACCTGATCAAATTCAAGGCAAGAATTGTTGCAAAAGGCTTTTTACAAATACCTAGAGAGGATTTCTCTGAAACTTTCTTGTATATTGTCAAAATTTTGACCCTCTGTATATTTCTCTTTTATATAGCCTTTCTGGACTGGGAAGTTCATCATGTCAATATCATAGCTGCTTATTTACATAGACCACTTGAAAAGGATATATATATGGTTATATCTAATGGGTATTGAAGGCTTTGGCTTTAAATACTTTTGGAAGCTCAAAAAGGCTCTCTACAGATTAAAGCAAGCTGGCAGATAGTGGAAAAAGTACTTATATAATACTCTAGTTAACTTTGGCTTCACCCAAGCCTTTGTAGACAATTGTTTTTACATCAAGTAGCATGAAGGCAAAATTGTCTTATTAATCCTAGTTTATATTGATAATATGACTATGGCTGGCCCTAGCATATTTTATATAATGTTCTTTAAGTCCTTTTTTAACAAGGACTTTGAAATCATTGACTTAGGTAATCTTAGCCATATGCTTGGAGTCCTATTCACTAGAAACTAACAAAACTGTTATAACTTGGCAAAATAGCTAAGTTATTATTTATTTTTCTTTTTTTTCTTTTTCTTTTGAACTTACTATACAAGAATGAGTGTGAAAAAGTAGTACACAGACCATGTAGTAGTTGTATAAGTAGTATATAGAATCTAACAAGAACTCTATTGAGTTCTTCTTGTCAACTTAGACTTAGAGGATAATTAAGTCATCTCAAGCTAAGTTGCTATAAAAACCACCTCATTTACCTCAACCAAGCTATCTATATTCAACAAACTATTGTCTAATTTAGAATGCAAGATGTTACCTCTGTTTCTACTTCTCTCGTTATTAAACATGAGCTTTTCTTATTATAGTTATCTCAAACTGAAGCCAAAAAATATGCTTACAAAAGCTATACATACAAAATATATTACCTCTTCTTAGTAAGCTTATTACTTTTTGCTATACAAACAAGACCCAATATCTAATATACTGTTAGTTTTGTTGCTCAATTTGGAGCTAATCCTGATATGGCTTATTTAGAGGCTGTTAAGCATATTCTAAGATACTTAAAGGGCACTATTGACTATTATTTGGTACTAGGAAAACAAAGGGAAGGTTCTTTTGACTTAGTGGACTAGTCTGACTCTAACTGAGCTCAAGATACGAGTAATCACAAGTCGACTAGCAGTTTTATATTTGATATTACAGGTAGCTCAATTGTCTAGTTCTCTAAGAAACAAAATATGGTTGCAACTTTTTCTGTGAAAGCTAAATATATTGCATTTGTAAATGTCACCAAGAAGGCTATGTAGCTTTGTACTTTTTTAACTAAACTCAACTTTCCTCTAACTTAAGCTATAGTTATTTATATAAATAACTTAGAATGCATTGCACTTGTTAACAACCCAGTATCTCACTCTTAAGCCAAATACATTGACATCAGATACTATTTTATATATGAGAAAATTAAATGTCATGAAATCAAACTTAATTACATGTCTACTAAGAATATACTTATAGATGTTGTGAGGCCCAAAATAGATTCAGGCCTAAAATCAAACAAATTTTGCTGTTTTATATCCCAAAATTAGGACTAAGATGGAATTACCTAATAAGTAGCAAAGAAGACACAAAGGACTTTACTGCCAAAAGCTGACTATTTAACTACATAGCAGTATACCCAGGAACATAAGGTCACTACTACTGATAGGCCAATTACTCAAGAACTAGTGGAGTCAAGCCTATGGCCCCACAGCATCATTGCCAAGAATAGCAGCTTAGTTAGGAGAAAGAAGCCTCATGTGGAAAAGTCTAGAAAAATGCCTATTATAAAGGAACAGGACTGGCCACCCAGTAGGAAATAAGAATAGCTATAGCATTATATAATTAGTGATGGCTAAGAATAGAAGTACATTAAAACTAATCCACTATAATCAAAAACAAAGGAATAACAAAGAGCCTTAAGGAGCTATAAAGATAATACCTAAAACTCCCTGGGCAAGAAAGGAAAGAGACAAGCCCTGAGTTGCTGAGATAAGCCAAAGAAAAGGGAGATTACTGCAGAGCCAGTAGTAGGTAACCTAGTAACTCAGCAAGAGTAGAGTGGACCTAGTAAAACTAATAGGAAATAATTGAGAAAAGACAAGGAGATGTGGGATTTCCTATCATTACCAGAACAATCATTGTAATAATAGATTTATGACTAGGTTTTATTATTTTCTCTATTTTTTGTACATTTCTTTTGTATTTCTCTAAACCTATAAAAATCCTATTTAGTAGAAAGAGGACAAGTAGTCTCAGTTACTTCTTTTCTCTATTTGGGTTTTTAAAGTGGAAATCTATTTTTAGAGTGATCAGATCAGTGATTAAGGTGCTTTGACTCAAGACTAAGTCAAAACAAAGTGATTACAGGACAAAGTGACTTAGCTATAAGAACAATGTCATAGGAGCTCTAAACTGAGTTTGGTATTACTAGGGAGTCAAGTTATATAGGAAGAATTCAAAGTCCAATATCTGATCACATAGTCAAGAGTACTACTGTGAGGATAACTTTGAAACAGGACATTAGGATAACACTAGACAAGCAAGACTTAGGCACAGGGTGCAAATAGTAGTCTAGAATCAAGAATCAGATTTTGAACATTACTGCTACTACGGTACATTGGCAGAACTTTATTTAACAACTTCTTTTCATCTTCAACTTCTGAATTCATTTTTCCACAAATTTGCATGAGGAACACTATGCTGATACATAGTGTTGACTAGGGTACTTTCTTAGGAAATCACACACTTTATTTATTTAAAACTTTTATATTCACTGTTACCTAGATAGTAGTTGGGAAACTTTAATTTAACAAGAAAATAGGAAAAACCCTAGTAATAATTTAGTCTCTTCAACATTTTTACCAAAGCTCTTTTTAGAGAAGCCTTTGAGAAATTTCATATCCAACTAGGTGTGCTTCCACCAGAATAATGTTTTAACAAGTAAGAGTGTTAAGGAACTATGATCAGGAGCATTACAATAGCTGTTATGTTTCCAAAAATTTTCTCAATCATTTACTTATTTATTTTCAGTTTTCCCTAACTATGAGTACTCTACTGTGTTGGAGTTTCTACAATCTATAGTAAATATGTGCATACTTACAATCTGGTATTTAGATAGTTACTTTGTATCTCTGAGATTTAGTCTTTATCTTTATATCTCAGGTATACATTTTATTTTTTTATTATCTTAATATACTTAGTCTTTATCTTTGGATCTTAGTTTTATCTACATAGCATCTTGAGTAACACACTGTGCAATATATATTCTCTTACAATCAAGAGCAAGATATTGATAGCATTTCACCCTTAAATAGACAATTAGACAGAGAAAGTTAACTAGGAGTTAGAATAGTACTTAAGAATGTTTATTAACTATAGACAAGAATATGTGTATAATAATAAAGCACACTCAAGTATGAAAATATTGCCCTTTAAAGCAAATTACAGGCAAGAAAGAAGGGAAGATATAAAGGAACAGAAAAGTTTGTGATGAAAATAAAAGAAATACAAGAGGAAACAAAGGTAATATTAAAAAAAGCACAAGAAGAGATAAAAAAATATGCAGATAGGAAAAGGTAGACAAACAAGTATAGAGTAAGGGATTTAGTGATACCTAGTACTGAAGATCTGAAATATCAAATGGTTGAGAAGAAAACAAAGAAGCTAATAGAGAGATTTGTAGGTGCTTATAAAATAAAGAAAGTTATATCATTAAATACAATAGAGCTGGAACTGTCTAGTATAATCAAAATATACCTAGTAATAAATGTTAGTAGAATATATAGATATATAGGGTAGATAAAGGGGTAAAAAAAGAAGTAACCAGCCCTAGTAATAATAGAGGGAAAAGAGGAATAAGAGGTCAAAAGAATTTTGAATAAGTGGTAAGTAAAAAACAAGGATAAGTATCTGGTATGGTAAAAGGGCTTTATAGTAAAGTCAGATACTTAGGAGGAAAAAGATAATTTGGAGAATACAAAGAAAGCAATTGAGAAGTTTAAGAAGAAATATCAGTAGAACATGAAAGATATCAGAAGACAAGAAAGAAATGTTCAGAAGAGAGGAACTACTGGGGAAATTCACAGCAAAGAAATTATTTGGATAGTCAGACAAAAGGCATGACAAAGAATACTAGAACACTAAAAATGATCTAGAAGAAAAAAGAAGAAATTAATGTAGAAAAATCAGTTAGAGAGTGAACTAAAGAAGATGACAAAATAGGCAACATAATTGACCCATACTACAAATTATGAGAAAATTCTTGGAATAAGAAAACTTAAGAAAGAGGTAATATTATAACTCAACAAAAATACCTAAGTTAATATTTATTTTTCTTTTATTTTATTTTTAGATGCACATGAAAGAAATGACTTATAGGAAAGCACAAATAGTACAGTAGGGTTAGGGTTAGAAATATGTACAAATAGTATCCAAAATCTAATAGAAAATTGAGTTTTCCTTGTTAACTCAGACTTGAAAGGTAATTAAGTCATTGCAGCTAAGTTGTTACACCTGGTTAATTATTGACTCAGACTATATCACAGCCATAAGGTTTTGTATAGGGGTGCAGATGAGGGCTTGATTGAGTGTGATAAAGCCTAGGAGTAGTTCATTGACTATCTTGATAGTGAGTTTGTTATGGTATATAAAGATAGATATCTTGGGAACACTATGTGGGGAGAATCTAGATTGATCTTACTATTCTTCTAAACAATTATATCCTAATTTACTACACTAAGTTTCTATATTCTCTTTTTAATACCTTCATTCTTGATTTATTCTTACAAACTTGTTAGTATGTAATTGGGACCTGGTACTATACCTTTAGCTTGTACTAGACTAATAGTCTCTTTTTCCCCTTTCAACACTATGAGTGTCACTTCTACTGAAGCCAAGTTATTTACCATTAGATATAGCATTAGTTAGGCTATCTATATCCAAGGAATAAATCAAATTGTCATTATTACCAATTTTATCTATATTGCTAGAAAAATCTTTGATATATCATGCCACCCTTACTAACTACATTCTATTACTATTTCCCAAGATCTGAGGGGATTCTTTAATAAAGATCCCAATAACTCCATTATATTTTGGAACTATCCTAGTGACAACAAGTGATACCTATACTATTTGATTAATAAAAAGTCTAAGTCTCATAGAATCAAACCCCTTCTTCCTAGTAAAATATCCTAGGACTATAATAGAAAAGATAAATGTGACTCTATCATCAAAAACTAGCAAATGTGTTTCCAAGCATTTAATTTTAAAAGAAAAACTTCCTAGAATTTAATGATAATAATAACAACACCATTAATTCCACTTATTCCAAAGGTGAATCATGACTTAAACACTTTGGTTATTCTAATACTATGTGTTATAAACATCAAGTGGAACTACAACTACTATCAACCCTAGTCTGATAATAAGTAGTTAGTAGACAAAATATTGGTATCATTGGACAAGAACATAGTGATACAATAATGTATCAAATGTTTGAGGACCCAAAAGACATTAGACTCTATGGTGTGAACAGGACTCTTTGGAGAAATCTCAGACAATTCTCTCTTCTATTTTCAGATTCTGACAAATAAGATGATATTGGACTAACCCATTTATAAACATTGACTCGACTTATTATCTCTGTTACTAGACTATTATTTAACTAGTTACTCTTAGTTATAACTTATGTTTCTATCTTGTAATACTATCACAATACCTAATTAGGATAAATACAAACCAGAAAAAGAAGGAAATGGCAAGTTCTCTTTTTCTGTAATCTTCCTTGAATCTTAATTCCTTTAAGGGTTTGGTATTCTTTCTTGTCTTAGGACAACCTTGAAGAGTACTACTCAAAGTCTTAATATATCTCACCTCTGATATAACTTTGCTGAAAACCTTAACTAGACTCTTTGCAAGAGGAGTGTTTGACATAGGCTTCAGGTTAGAATGTATATTTTTTCTTGAGGTCTAGAGTTTTAATCTAGTATGTATGCGAGACTGATGTGGGATGATGCCTGCTGAGTGAGCATGACAAAGCTTCACCTAATCATGACTAAGTTTTACCTAATAGCTCTCTTTTCATTCAAAAATTCAAAAAAATTCAGAATAAATTCAAATAAATTGGGAAAAATTAAAATAAAATTGAAACAGGCAGTGAGCAAAACAAGCTGACTGTGGCCTTACTGTTGTAAGTCAGGTCGCTCTGCTCCCTTCCTACAACAGTACCAACTATTAGTGTAGGAAGGGAGCAGAGCGACCTGACTTATAACAGTGCAAATTACCAGTGAAGGAAGGGAGCATAGCGACCTGATGCACAATATTGCTCACTGTGTTGCAGACCGTTATTAGAAGGGAGCAAAGCGACCTGATGAACAACACTATCTGCAGCTGTACAGACCGTTGTTAGAAGGGAGCAAAGCGACCTGATGAACAACACTATCTGCAGCTGCACAGACCGTTGTTAGAAGGGAGCAAAGCGACCTGATAAACAACACTACTTACTGTTACACAGAATGTTGTAGGAAGGGAGCGTAGCAGACTGACTTCAGCACAAACTTAATTAGTAGAGGGTTCAAGAAGGGCTGGAGGCCCAGATGAAAACCTTGTCTAGTATATATGCAAGACTGATGTGGGAAGATGCCTGCTGAGTGAGCATGACAAAGCTTCACCTAATCATGACTAAGTTTTACCTAATGGCTCTCTTTTCACTCAAAAATTCAAATAAATTCAGAAGAAATTCAAATAAATTGGAATAAATTAGAATAAATTAGAACAGGTAGTGAGCAAAGCAAGCTGACTGTGGCCTTACTGTTGTAGAAAGGGAGCAGAGCGACCTGACTTACAACAGTGCAAACTATTAGTGTAGGAAGGGAGCAGAGTAACCAGACTTACAATAGTACAAACTATTAGTGTAGGAAGGGAGCAGAGCGACCTGACATACAATAAATATTGCTTACTATGTTGTAGACCATTGTTGGAAGGGAGCAAAGCAACCTGATCAGCGACACTATCTGCAGCTGCACAGACTGTTGTTGGAAGAGAGCAAAGTGACCTGATAGACAACACTACTTACTGTCACATAGACTGTTGTAGAAAGGGAGCATAGCAGACTGACTTCAACACAAACTTAATAACACAGAATTAGTAAAAGGTTCTGGATAGACCAGAGGCCCAGATGAAAACCTCATCTACTATGTATGCAAGACCAAATGTGGGATGATAGCAGCTAACTCAGAACTGACCAAGCAGCTTTCTTCACACACTCTCTTGAAAAATTTCATTAAATTCAAATAAATTCAGTAAAAATTCAAAAAAATTGGGAAAAATTGAAATAAATTATATAGACAGTGAGCAAAGTGAGCTGACTGTGGCCTTACTGTTGTAGGAAGGGAGCAGAGCAACCTGACTTACAACAGTGCAAACTATCAGTGTAGAAAGGGAGCAAAGTAACCTGATCAACAACACTATCTGCAGCTGTACAGACCATTGTTGGAAGGGAGCAAAGTGACCTAATAGACAACACTAACTGTTACATAGACTGTTGTAGGAAGGGAGCATAGCAGACTAACTTCAGCACAATCTTAATAACACAGAATTAGTAGAGGGTTCAAGAAGGGCTGGAGGCCCAGATGAAAACCTCATACTATATGTGCATGTATAATCAAATTCATAACCAATCATGTCTCCACTGGTAGGTATAGACAGAGATTCTTTCCCAACAAACCAGTTACATGCTCATGTAGCTATGCTCCACTTGAAACATATGATCACATCATGTATGACTGCAAGTGTTACTGACAATTGTGAAACCCCAAACAAGAATCCCTCAAAGATATCATCATTTTCCTCAAATTCACTCCAGGAGCCTTCTGTATTTTGAAAAAAATAGGTCAATATTTGAGTAATAGTAATATATTTGTATTATTTGTGAAAATATTTCAATATTACAGGTGCACCTAAACCATAAACAGCACAGCAATGATATCAAATTTTCTTGAGAGATATGAGGCTGAGACCTTGGCACAGCTGTGAGTTGGCATGTTCTTCAAGCCTACCCTAAACTTGAGTGCTTATCTAATGTTATACACATGATTACGTGTTGAATAGTTAAGCCTCGTCCTGTTCTTCAGCAAGAGGAATTTCTGGGTTCTTTTCACTTGTATAGACAAGTCGCGGTGTTGCATTCACTTCAATGTCCAAGTTGTCTCCAACAATCAAATCTTCTCAGGATCCTGGTTGGGTTGCTTTACAAGGTCAGTTTTTGACTCCCTACAATGGGCTAGTCCTTTTGATGGATATATACTAATTGCATTTTGTACTTGTGAATCTCAATCCTCACATGTCATAATTGAATCTGTATCGTCGCCGGATAAACAGATCGTGCATCAGCATCCTCTGGAGAAGAGATACAAATCATAAATACTGAAGGTCCATTGCTGGTAGGCCTCAAGAAGCGAA
>Ga0153998_1000007_pt1 | contig 23362 bp, 11 predicted proteins | sample TSNC082MetaG_FD_104725 | JGI IMG/M metagenome (GOLD analysis project Ga0153998, IMG submission 104725) | Attine ant fungus gardens microbial communities from North Carolina, USA - TSNC082 MetaG | ecosystem: Host-associated > Fungi > Mycelium > Unclassified | place: USA: North Carolina, Lumber...
ATAGTCTGAGGATTAGACCTCAGACTTAACAACATCTTTTGTTGCTTGCCTAACTCCGCTTCTAAGCTCTTTTGAAACTATATCCAGTTCATCACAAAACAAGTAAGTGACCTTTTGTGATAGTCCCCTTACATGAGCCAACTTGGTGGTGTCCAACAAAAATCAACTGCTGATGCAGGAGTATACCTTACCCACCTCGTAAGAGCTGGATGGGCAAAACAATGCCATACTAGTGTGATTGCCTTCGATATTGCACAATTTTTCTCATCTTTAAACCACACATTCCTTTCCTCATACCTAAAGAAAGCAGGTCTCAACGACCAAATTACTAACTTTTTTAATAGCTATCATGCCAATTGATCTACCACATACTCATGGAACAACTTCCTCTCTCTTTCATTTCCTACAAATATTGGGGTGGGTCAAGGATTGGCCCTTTCACCTATTCTCTCTACTATATACCTGTCTCCCATTTTAAAAACATATCAAAAATGTTTAAAAAATACAAACAAAGAAATCCCAACAAATATTCTTTCATACATTAACAATGGTCTTATCATTTCACAAGAGAAGAGTTTTGAATGCTCCTTATCCTTTCTCATAGATAGCTATAGTGTAATCTCCAATCTTCTCAAAGATTCAGGCCTCGCCATTGAACACCAAAAGTTGGAGGTCTTTCATTTTTCAAGAGCCCACTCCACTCCCAATCATTCTATTGACCTCACCAGTGCTAGCAGGCCTGTTCTATACCCCAAGCCTATATAGTGATACATAGGATTTTACTTTGATTGCAAACTCACATTCCAACAACATGTTCACTTCTATGCCACCAAATGCCTTTCCACCCTCAAAGCCATGAAAATGCTAGGCAACTCATCACAGGGCCTACTTTCCCTTCAGAAACATCTACTATACCATACATGCATCCTACCTATTGCCACATATGGATTCCAGCTCTGGTTTTTCAAAGGTTTGTGTATGTCAAATAACATCAAAGATCTCAACAAAATGCAATGAAGAGCTGCACTCTGGATCACTGGTGCTTTCAAAACTGCACCATTGGCTGGGATTGAAGCCATTGTGGGCCTCATCCCCATCACACTCTATCTCAAAAAACTCAATGGTCATCATCATCTCCACTATGCTTCCATCCCACGCAACCATGCTGTTAATTCACTCTTGGACTCTCAACATGCAAAAAATGTCTCCTCTCACAAATTTGCACTTTCAAACCTCACTGATAAACAAAAAACGAAACTCAAAAGTCCTATTTCTGATATCAATAATTGTTTATCTGAAATCAATAATTCTTTTATTCCCTTTTATTTTATTTTCTCACCTGGTTTGAGATTAGTCGATCATTTCTCTAAAAAAATTTCCTTTTATTCTCCTTTATCTTCAGATGACAAAGAACTATATAAAAACATCAATAATCTAAATGTCGTATTTCACCAATCTCAAATTCACTCCCACAGCACTGCCATCATTGCAGATGGTAGTATCAAGAAATCCAATACTACAACATCTGTTGCTTATATCTGGAAGGATAATTGTATGATCAAACAAACCAGTCTCCAAGCTATGAACGTCACCCCTGTAGAAGCTAAACTCATGGCCATTTGCATTGGACTTTCATTTGCTCTAGACAGCCATAACAATTATAATATCACTGTCATCACCGATTCACTAGTTGTAGCTAGGAAAATAATAGAGTCACATGTAAACCCTCTCCAGGCAGTTGTTACCTCTTTGGCTTTAAAAATCAAAACATTCCTGAGCAAAGACAACTGTAACACCATACAATTTTAGCACTGCCCAAATAAAGCCAAATGGCCCAGACACCAGCTCATAGATAAACAAGCAAAAGAATCACATAATCTCCCCACCTTCCCTAGCAAAAACTCCTATCTCTTCAGTAGAAAGAAAGAATGTGATGATATCCTCTGTAAATGGCAGACCTCATTTCTCACCAACCTGAACAAGGGTCAACTCTTCATGGAGCTTGAAGATACTAAACTCAAGACCATCAAACCTACATATACTAAAAAGGGGTCATGGTTACCCTCTATTAGCTTCTATAATTCCCTATGTGCTTGAGTTACACACTTAATCACAGGACACACTTCTATCGGTGAATACAGACAACAGTTCTTCCCCAATTTATCCAGCAGCTGCCTGTGTGGCCAAGCTGAGGTACAAACTCAAGAACATATTGTCCTATATTGTAGTCTGTATGATCCCACCACTCGCCCAATCAATAGATGCCTAAACAATTTTGTCCATTTTTTACATGACAATCCTACAGCATTTAGCTTCAACAACAGATAGTCCCAATTTCTATGTGACTTACATAAACACATTTCCCTCCCTCTTATTCATTCTTCCCCCCCTTTTTTTTTTCTTTACCAATTTCTTTAGCTCTTCATTTCATTATAGTTAATCCTTCCTTTACAGCTACAGTATTATAAGTAGATACAGTGTATCTACCATGGTCTGCCTATGTGCCCCATGTAATAAATTGTTGAATTAAAAAAAAAGAAAAAAAAAGGATTATGTCACATCACAAGTCACATGATGAGTGTGGGAAAGTAGTGCACAGACCATGTAGTAGTTGTATAAGTAGTGTACAGAATTAAATAAGAACTCTATTAAGTTCTTCTTGTCAACTCAGACTTAAAGGGTAATTAAGTTATCTCAGGCTAAGTTACTACAGTAACCATTATGGTACCATTTATTAAATCACTGATATCTCAGAAACTGCCATGATTAATACTTTGCTTTTAGGCATCAGAGAAGCCCTCTTCATACTGCTCAGAATGAGTTTAAAACAATGCTGAGGCAATTAATATTTGTGAAGATATGAAGTCCTCAATATTTGCACATGAACTTAATTAATTCATAGATACTCATCTGTCCTTTCTTAGAACAAAGGACAGCCTCCATATGGTTAAGTTATCTCTAATTTAAGTAAAAGGGCACTACAATATGTAGAACAATAGGTAGTAGCATGTGATAATCTGTCCTAGTGCACAGACCATTACAATTATGTATATAAGAACTTATAGTCTGAGGATTAGACCTCAGACTTAACAACATCTTTTGCTGCTCATCTAACTTTGCTTTTTTGAGCCTTTTGAATACTAAATTCATCTATTACAAATCAGTAAGTGGCTATCACAAAAGGTCACTTACTTATTTTGTGATGAGTTGAAATATAGATTCAAAAGTGCTTATAGGCAGAGTTAGACAAGTGACAAGAGATGTTGTTAAGTCTGAGGTCTAATCCTCAGACTATAAGTCCTTATATACATAATTGTAATGGTCTGTGTACTAGGACAGATTATCACATGCTACTACCTATTGTTCTACATATGGTAGTGCCTTTGTACTGTCAATAGCAATAGTTTAACCTTATGGAGGCTGTCCATTGTTCTAAGAAAAAGGACAGATGACTATCTATGGGTAATTAATGAAGTTCATGTGCAAACATTGAGGCCTTCATATCTCCACTAATATTAATTGCCTCGGTGCCGTTTTAGGCTCATTCTGAGCGGTATGAAGAGGGCTTCTCTGATGCCTAAAAGCGAAGCTTATATTGTGGCAGTTTCCGAGATATTGGCAATTTAATAAACAGTACCATAGTGGTTACCAGTTGATCTGCCTAATATCTCGGCCAATACTGATCGCTTCGAGGCATGACTAGTATCTATCAAAAGGTCTTTTCAAGATATTTCCATAGCCATTGAGACTGTGAGAATCAATGAAGAATTGATAGAGATATGGCCAAATGAAGTTTGTGACAAGGACTCTATTGAGTTCTTCTTGTCAACTTGGACTTGGAGTAGATTTAAGTTGCCTTGGCTAAAGTCTTATACCAACTTAGAACTCAGAAAAGTGCCATAAGATGACTTTCAAGCCCTTAAGATAGTGGCAGATATTAAAATTCCATTGCTCCTCTCTCAGACTCTCTGAGTATTATATTAAAAATACAAACTGATGAAACTCAATTAAAAATGAATAGAAAAGGAAACTCTTTCTTCTTCTAGCCTCTCTTACTTCTCTCCTTCATAACATTACTATGTGAACATAACAGACATCATCTCTCTATCCTTCATACCCACTAGGCATAACTATGTGATCCTACTTTACCTCTATACTTCACTCCTACCTGATATCCCCTAACCTCCAAACTGGCTTCCTTCTACTCCAAATATAATCTAGAAACACATGACAGTATGTACAAGCATCAGCAACATGTTTGTTGTTCAACAGTGCATCTACTTCTTGACTGAGTCTAGCAGTGATGGGATCACTAGTCACTGATAGACTTTTGATCTCTTGTCTTGGTGTCATGTTAGTCTAAGTCTGCTCTAGATTAAAATTATATCACATTCCAAAGATGTTCTTGACCCTCTGAGTTCTAGAGTATTAACATTAATAGTTTGTCTCTGAGAAATCTAATGCTAGCTTATCAGTCTTGCCTCCTAAGGTATATGCTATTCTAGCATGTGGCAACTTGGTAACTACCTAATAGAAGTATCCTATCTTAAGTCTAGATTAAGTCTGGGGCTTGTAGGAGGTCTTTAGAGTAAGTTCCAATAGTGAAATCTAGGGGTATAATTTGTATTCTATGCTACATTTCTGTTATGAGAGCTTCAAAAAGGAAATAACTTCCTGTGCATTTGAACAGTTAATTCACAATCTCAAGACATATAATGGAATAAAACTATAAATAACATAGAAACCTTAAGTAAACCATATCACATGATTAGATCAGGTGATTGTAGAATATTCCAGAAGAACATGTGATTATAAGACTTTAGTACACAGATTATGTAAAAATAGTATAAGTAGTGCATAGAATATAATGAAGAACTCTATTGAGTTCTTTCTAAACATCCACCTAGGATGAACTCTAAGTCCTTCATAGTCTAATGTTAACAATTTCCACAGAAAATTTGCTGGTAACATAACAATGTTATAATCTCTTGTGGCTCAATTTCTACACAACTGCCATAGAGATAGTCAGCAAGACTGCTACCATGAACCTTTCTTTTTTCTCAGCAAAGAATTTGAGAGAAAGAAGAAACTGTCTCTTTAAGGAACCTACTTTGTGAAGAATAACAACAGCCTTGCTTCACCTAAATGCTCTCCCCTACTTTCTTCATCTTACAAAAATAGTCCTTCTCTATTATCATCTTCAGTCATACTCACATCTTTTCCTTTTCCTCTTTCTCCTAGCTCACCTAGAGATACTTTTTAGACACCTAATAAACATTTTTTACCTAGTACTATTGTTAGTTCTTCCATGTCTACTATGCTGATTATACTTGAACCATCAGGGATATTGTGGGATATCTAGAAGTGTTGAGACATAAGCTTGCTAGATCTTGATCATAACCCTATTATAGAGCTTGTTCTTATGTATCATGAATATTTACTTGTTTGTAAAAGTAATAGAATTATATCACAAACTTCATTTATACCTATCTCTATCAATTCTTCAATATTTTCTATGGTCTTAACAGCATCAAAAAGCTCTTAAGAAGAGCTTTTAACTAATACCAAATATACCTCAAGGCAATCAATATTGGCCAAGCTATCAGGCAATCAGTAGATAACCTCTATAGTACCATATATTAAATTACTGATATCTTAGAAACTGCCATGATCAAGACCTCACTTTTAGGGTCAGCTGAAGCCCTTTGAATTATGCTCAGGATGATCTTGAGGCAATTAATATCAACAAAGATATAAAGTCCTCAATATTTGTATATAGACTTAATTAATTACCTATCAATACTCATCTGCCTTTTCTTAGAACAGAGGACAGCCCCAATATGTTCAAGTTATCACTATTTCCAGTACAAAGACACTATCATATTATCACAAAAGGTCAGTTACTATTTGTGATTGGATTAAGGATTGATTCAAAAAGTGCTTATAAGCAAAGTTTAGACAGTGACAAGAGATGTTGTTAAGTCTGAGATCTAATTCTCAGACAGGAAATCCTTATATATAGAATTGTGATGGTCTATATACTAGAACAGATCATCACATGCTACTACCTATTTTTCTACATATGGCAGTGCCTTTGTACTTGAAAAATGCAATAACTTAACCATATAGAGATTGTCCTTTGTTCTAAGAAAAGGTAGATGATTATCTATGGATAATTTGATCAAGTCCATGTACAAACATTGAGGACTTCATATCTCTACTGATACTGATTGCCTTGAGGTCATTCCTGGTTCATTTTGAGCAGTATAAAGAGGGCTTCTTCTGCATCTAGAAGCAAAACATTGATCATGGTAGTTCCCAAGATATCAGTAATTTAATAAATGGTGGTAGTTATCTACTGATTTGTCTAATATCTTAGCCAATATTGATTGCCTCAAAATGTGACTGGTATCAATTGAAAGGTCTTTTCAAGGGCTTTTTGGAGCTGTTAAGACCATAGAAATTGTCAAAGAATTGGTAGAGATAGGTCCAAATGAAGTTTATGACATATATATAGAATAACAGATAGTAGCATGTGATAGTCTGTTCTGGTACACAGATCATTACAATCATGTATTTAAGGACTCCTTGTCTGAGGATTAGACCTCAGACTTGATAACATCTCTTGTCACTGTCTAAAAAGCTCTTTTTGAATTCATATTCAACCAATCACAAATCAGTAAGTGGCCATTTGTGATAAAAAGATAAAACTTCCTAGACCTGAATGACAATAATGATAAACTCGTAGCTCCTATATATGCTAAAGGTAGTTCATGGCTCAAAAACATTGATCATACCAATACTATGTATGCTTGTATCATGAGACTCATAACCAACTATGTTCCTACTAGCAAATATCAACAAAGGTTCTTTCCTAATGAACCACTCATATGTCCATATAGTAAAGTCTCTCTTAAAACTCAAAAATACATTATGTACAATTGTGACCACTACCAAAAGTCATTACAAGACTCACTTAAAGATATCATCACTTTTCTTAAATTCAGTCTAGATATCTTCTACTGTCAAGATGACAATGTTCTTTACTTTACCTGCTACCAGTATTACTACTCAATAGTACAGATATTTCATTTGAATTATCACTTGAAAAGAATAAAAAAAACTCAAGTGTTTTGTTGGCTTTATATCCTTTTCCACTGTCATGTTCACTTATATTGGCTGTAGAAATGCATTTTTGCAAATGGTGTAGACTCTTATCCCATAGATGACTTACTAAAGAAAAACAACCTCTTTGTCATTTTCTACAGGATATTTTAGCTAGCCATCTAGCCTCTCAGATTACCAACACACCACTATCACAAGGAATCATTTTATCCAATGAAAGTCCATCTGTGCCTAAATTCTCAGGTAATCTAGCTCTCTTTGAAGGAGGAATTTCAGCTCTCTATGTCACTGAGAATTCTTAACTAATATTATATCCATTGTCTGAAATGGTATTTTCCCAAAAGCAGTTCAGAGACACTCTTGGACAAAGGTGGGTTGACCTTTTTGGTTCAAAGAATCAAAAAAATAAAGATTTTCCAGCTCTTGGTGATAAAGCCAAAGAATAGATGATTGCTGCACAGGAGTAAGAGTAGGAGTCTCAAAAATGTAGCTCTCCTGTTTGTGATAGAATTTGAAACAACATTATCATGAACTTAATTATTGTTTCGAAAGTTGGCGTTTTCATCAGGCTTTCATGTCTTGTTCGATCCCTATTGGTGCAAGATCAACAGACAAAACTACGGTTATTATGACATCTACATCTAATATCATCTGGGACAAACAACACCGAGTGTCCCATCCATCACCTTGCTTCTTCATGTATCCCTTCTCCCAGGGAGGCAACTCCTTGATCACCTGACGAAGAATCTCCTTCAGTGTCCCTAGTGGACTCTGAATGACAGAACACAAGGGTTTCAATTGTGCTAGAATCTATACTTTCACCCAAAGGACAATCTGCTTCCAATAAATTGAATATCAGCTGCGACACCTGAGCAACACACAAATCAGGAGTGATGATAGAGATACAAGAAGGAAGGATTTTAGCTTACGATGAAGGGATAAATGAAGCATTGAGTGCTGATAATTAGGGTTAGTAAGTGGAAGACTAGCAACGATAAAAAAATACTAGGTTAGGATAGCCAAAATAAAATCAGGACAATTATGGAGAGGAGCGGCTTGCAGGCATGAGTAGACTTTGAAAATAATGAGTTCTGACTCCCTAGTTTTATAGTCTATGCTTACCAAAGAGACTGAATAGATAGGCCATTAGTTAGATCAATAATATCTAGTTTGGACTCACGGTATGAATAACAAGGTTCCATCACGGTAAAATACATACAATAAACGAGTTGAGGTCTTCATGTGGACAATACGGCTGCGTATTCCACCACCAAAAACCCTCTGTGTTTTGTACGTCATGGTAAACCTCATAAAGGTCACAAAAACTTCGATTGCTGTTGTTGTTGCCTTGATAATTCTTTTTTGTGTGAGAATGAATGTGCAAGCCAGAAAAGCGAAATATGTTAGAACACATACTGAAGGGCACTAGCAAGGCTGATCTGTGTCTTCTGAAGATGCGCTGGATTCTCCCAGCAACCATGGAGAGGGAGTAGCACTCCGGAAACTGATTGAAGATATACATCAACTATCATCACAGACATCAAAGTCTGAAAAATATGATCAGTTGGTGGGTTAATTATCGTATTGTCTTTAAAGCTTACCAGGACCTCGGCTAATTTCGGTCATCAGTCGTCTCTATTGATCAGAAATCAAATTCTACAGAACATACCTGCTGTCATGAAATATAGAATTAGTGTGACTAGAATCCAAAATCAATCAATATAGTGAGTCCATTAGCACATGTTTCTAGCTCTCTCACCGATTAAATCCTTGCTCCAAATTGCTCGAAGGCGCAGGACCAGCAGACTCTTTGCTATCAATGAATTCAACGTTGTGAAGAAGCTATTGACATCAGCTACTCTAGTCCTTGGGATCCTTGATCAAACTCACTCAAGAGCTGCTCCCGGGCCAAAGATACACCTGGAAAAGGGGTAAGTAAAACAGAGCAGCAAATCAATTTGATCTGTACCACTAAGACGTCCTAGTCAGTGGAGATATCGAAACTGAATTAAGAGTAATGTCTCACTGATCTCGAAGCCCAGGCTTTATTGTCAGCTGGTAAAGTTGTTATCAGTATGCATTTGATTTATGTCAGATAATTTACTCATACTATATGACTGCATTCTAAAAAGTTGCATCAGTTGCCTCATTCAATAAAGTAAGAGAGTCGCACTTACATCATTGATGTCCAGTTCATCACCAGGATAGAAAAATAGATAACATGCTGTTTTGACCATCTCCTCCTGAGGTTTCATATGTCAGTGGAAATAGTTGGAAATTGAATGGGAAACATGCCTGTGGAGGTACTGAACCTAGGAGAGAAAAGATGTGTGGAATCTTTGTTTACAAATGGAAAGACTCACCTGTTGAGGAAGGTGATAGATAAAATCATATAGCATCAAAGTAACAATAATAACTGGAAAAGGCTTCAGCTGTTGCTTCGAGAACAATAGAATAAAGAACAGTGTACCTTGGCCGTAACGTCGATTTGACAGTCTCTTCAGGTCAAAAATGTAACTTTCTGGTGTTAATCCGTACTGATCAGCCATTTGAGTGGAAGTTGCAGGAAGGAAGTATTTTTTATGGAACTTGATGACTATAGTTCAATTATATATCAACTGGTGTTATTATTCTATTCGGTTGCGCGCAGACTAAGAAATCTGATCAAGGTCGAACATCTGATATCCTCACCCAGTATCATGGATCAGTCCATTGCAGCTGTGATGAAACCTGAAACCTAATCTCAGTTGAAAATGATGAGCCGTTCTAATGTCTCAACTTTTGCGATGGGTGGTAGAAGCTTATGATAATTGAAGGGACTCGGCTGTGACTAGCATTGTTCACCAGGCTTTTCCATTCAATCAATGGATATAATATAATGCTCATGACCATGGTCTCCGAGAAGCAAGGTGACTGATAAATCACATCTTTGATATGTGAAGCTCTCACTACTTTTTTTACATCCTGATGACACATTTTCGGGCTTCTAACGCAGCAAAATAAATTGCACGCAGGGGAAGTGAGGGAAAGACAGAAAGACTTGGTTACATTGTAGTTACATTCCATCACAAATGATGTCACTCCGCGACACCTTCTCTTTGAAGCGTCTGCCTGAAGTCTGAGGCCCAGGAGAGCAGTGAGAAAAAAGTGCCTCATGCTGTGTTATGCGGATCGGAATTGAACAGCCAGAGGGCTGTCCTGTTTCTACCTTGATAGGACAGTGACAGCTTTTTTCCGTGTCAACACTAAGCTGTGCTTCCAGTCTTGAAGGGAAACAATACCAGCATCTGGAAAAAGATCGACCTCTTCACAGGTCTCGACCACCCCAGTATCGTCTGTTTGTCTCCCTTTGCTAACCAAGTTCATTCTATCCCAACCCCGGGTCAAGTTTCACGAGGCCTTCGAGTCTCTCGCACAAAATACTACCTCTCCTTTTAGCTTGTCACCTGCGGAGAGCTTTTTGACCACGTCCTCGCAATGCTCTTCGACATAGATGTATAGATCTTGGAAGAAACATAAGCCTTTTTGTATTCGATGAGTGTTGAAGGTTGCAATTCGAGACCAGTTTCGGAGAGTTTCAGTAGCCGGTATCACTTCATTCCTATCACAAAAATTTCTTCTTTGTCAGCATAAATTTTTGTTAGTCCTTAAAATGTAAACACACCTTCAGTTGAAGTCCGACTCACTTCGTTCGGACTTCAGGCGTCGTCCTGTTGATTGTTGAGGTTCATACGCGCACATTCGTTCCCCTGCCTATACCTCTTTAGAATGAGGCACATCATGCAACGGGTGACCGCCCTTATAGTCGTACCATGACTGAGTTTTATCACCCGATCCAAGTCCAGCCTATGATTCATCATACCTATGAAGTGAGCCAAGTATCTTGGCCTTTCGTAATGGGACTCACCGTTAGCCCTATATATGAGGGAGATGTGAAACCTTCCGGTGAAATTATTGTATCGTTTGTGGAATATTCAGGCTGATTTGCATTTCTGTGTATGCTTGAGAAGAATCTTGATTGCATTGTCCAATCTCCTCGTCTTCAGCGTGATGAACTTTTGAAGTTTGTTCATCAACCTGTTTTCCGCTATGTCATGTACGAGTATTGGATATCTCCACCAACCTCGCCACACTTTCACGCATCATCCAAGCCTCAAAATCGAGGATAATATCACTCCGAAGATAGCTCAAGGCAGCTCAAGGCAGCTCTATACGGAACTGTGGAATATTATTGAATCGACCAGCAGCTTTCAGCGACTTCAGAAGACTTTCACGCTTAAGGGACTTCGTGATTCTGAGCGTGCAGTATCTGACATTCTCCTTGATCTTGGTCCATGGGCTGCGGACTGAACCGACAGAGAGAAGTCATCTCTTGGGAATACTCAATTCTGTCATCCCAACCCCTATCTCATATCATGTCGACGACATCATGGAGGATTCTTCTGACAAAGTGCAGTCACTCGTCACCCTGCTTCTTAATGAGAAGCTTGAGACGGAGGGGAGGGGAGAGATGTATTCCTGTCCCATCTTCGTTCAGCATCGCGATTCTGTAATTGCACTGACCGAAGTTCTCAAGAATCACCCCTTCACCGCAAATGTTCTCCGTGCTGGTATCCCCTTAGGTGTGTCCGATAGCTCTAAGCTTCGTCATTGTCTCAGCCATTTTGTATGGACTCATATATATACAGAACTCACATATTATACACCTCAGTCATCTGCACCACTTGGGTGATGCCTGAGACATACATTTCTTACCCCTAAGGATGCAAGTTGCAGAGGAGATGAGGGTAGACAATTACCAAAAGGAAGACGAGATATTTTCTGTTGAGTCTACAGGGTGCACTTCCACTCATTTGACCGTAGCAAAGAACTTGTTTTAAATCACGAAGTGTAGTCTTCAGTCCGCTATCCCTCATTTAGCTCATCTTTTCTCCGTTCTTCCGAGAGCTTCTCACGTGAGTCCCAGACCGATTTACGAAATAGACCCACCAGAACTTCCCGTTGAATGGCATGAAAATCCCACTCCTCAGATCTCGCAATCAACGTAGTCCTTTCACGAAGACTTCCCCGTAGTTTCTGGGAGTTTTCCGTGCCCGTTATGCATCGAACCAAGGTTTCCACGCATCGCCACGTTGCATTCAAGGCATATATTGCATTGTATGAAGTCGGACTGTGAACAAACATTTATTACCCTTGATGAGCATGCTTGAACCTGAGAAAGAACAAGAAGTGCAGGAAATGCCGAAAGATCTGAAAGAAGGGCTAGAATAGCAAGTGTTGACCTCCAGATGGACCCCTGGGCTCCGTGGGACGCTGATGTCAATGAGCAAGAAAATTTGAGGTGCTGGTATACGTTGAGATTATGTATAGCTGGCCTGCCAGCATTGCTGATATGTTGGGAAATCAAGCCGATGCTGTGATCCGGTGGAAGTTTCTGGAATATTTCTTTAGTATTTAAGTTTGTAATTTTTGTTATATTCACTTACTGGTTTGCAACGGAATATGCTTTATTCCAAGTCAAACCAACATGCGACTAGGTTTCTGCGACATGATATTCACACACTCTAAGCCCACCGAACTGGATTTGTTTGAAGGACCGACCTAGATTTGATGAACCTACTCATGTTACTTTGGAAAAGTGGCTGATTGTACTGACATCATCAACAAGGCCTAAGAATACACGAGCTACGTGTTTTGGAGCTCGAGTTCGAGAAGGATGGATTGAGGAAATCTGGACTTTGCCTACCTTTTCTACTGTAGAAACATAGATAAGGGAGTAACACCCATGGGGAATGATACCCCAAAGCAAAGCAACTCGACAAGAGAGTGACCCGAACAGTAATTGAACTTGTGACCTAACCCATATGCTCTACCACTGAGCTACCAGACCATTAGTGGCCTGCAACATGCTCCAGGGTACTACCCTTTGCAACCGAGGGAGTCAGTGGTCTGACAAAGCATTTCAAAGCACTTGTCACTCGTCATCCACCCTGAATTCCCCGTCGATAACACTGACATCTGGATCCAGTGCCGAGCCTGGTTAGAGGAATTGAGAAGAGGGCAAAACATAATCAATCATTCCAAAGAGTACGTTGTACATGCTCGAGCTTTTGGCAACGCATTCCGGTATGCTGAAGACCCCACTCTCGTCCTCAAGGAATTTTGTCGTCCACAACAATTTGTTGGATGGAGGAAAGCAAGATTGACAGAAGAACAAGAAGAGGAAATTGTATGACATCATCTAAATTATTCGTCTTGTCATCATTCTACTCACTGCTCTCAGCTCCACTTATCACTCTTATATCCTTGTCATTCCTTGAGTGATGCATAGGCTCCAAATTGCTCTTCCACCAGATAGATACTAGTATATCAATCTTCATTAATAAGGTACCTACCTATCTATAAACCTAAAAGCTAGTCATTCTATTGGCTTTTAGGTGTGTATGCTTGTAAAACCAATCACTTATGAATACTCAATGTCAGTTGTTCTATTGGCTTTTAGTCCAACCTTTTTCAGCACCTGAGGATGTACCTGTGCATCTTCACTGTTAAATTGAGGCCTCACTCAGATAATGATCCACCACTGGAGGTTAGGTATCACCTCCTTGTCATTAAACCCTTCCATCTCCAGATGCAATTTCCTGCTACCAACTCGGTCCCATGATCCTGACAGTTCAACCTCTCAAGCTGCTTACACTCACCTCATGCCCCAAAACACTAGCATTGCACTCATCTCATCCGTTGAAATTGATTATGCTTTCCTGCTACCCTCTGTCCTGTGTTCAGTCGGCAATACTCTAACCATGATCTCGCTTCGTAATGGAGAAATGGAATGTGGACGGCAATTGAAAGGAGTGGAATAGAGGGGGAGCTGATGACGAAAAGAATATGGAATTTACTGGAGAATGCTCCGTCAATTAAGACACGACAAAATCGTTCCCTGGGCTGCACTAACTCAACTCCAAACACCAAAATTTTTCAGCGATACCATCGAATCTGTTCTCGGCACGATAGTCCTCGAATCCCATGGTGATATCGACATTGTTCGTGAAACCATCATCCGTCTCAATATACTTCCAGTACTTGAGCGCATTGTCAAGGATAAGGCTGACGTCTGGCATCCAGTCTCACGCATAGCACAGTAGGCGGGAAAGCATGGGAAAAATCTAGATTTTCAATATGAGAAAGAGAGGGGAGGTTTAACGTGTTGGTGGAAGGGAGGGGAAGAGGAATGCAAAGACTAATGCCGTCGATACAGATGTTATGATGGCCACTACATCCAATGCTACCAACATGCACTAGGACACTGGCATCAATGTTCGACGAAAATAGACTAATCAACTTATTCATGGCGATAAGACTAAGGCCATGCATACAAGAGACAAACCATCTATTGGGATGAGACCGCAGCAATTTGATTCAAACGACGTGGGATGTCCATGGATGTCATGTGTTCGTGTGTTCACAAATAAATTCAATTCGAACAGGCTATGAGTACAAGTTTTGTCCCAGGATGTGAGTCGATTATTAAACAAGGTGCGCCGAATCTGACTAAGCGTTATGTGCCAAGTCGTTGATAGTCCCACTGGCTACACAAAAGGTCATCAACTCTGGTGTGTTCACGAGATACTCGTACTCACGGACGCTAGTCAGGACACCTTTCAGGCTGAGAGATTGAATAAAGCTAGTCATAGCAGCAGGAGTCATATTTCCTCTGAGGCTGATCAGATAAGCAATGAGACCAGCAACATGAGGAGTAGCCTAAAAGAGTTGTAAATCTCTGTCTCATGACTACACATGAACGAACCATTGATGTTCCAGAGATGTTGTTAGTCGCAGTAGTGCTGCCAATCCATGAGCTAATGATATTTTGTCCAGGAGCAAAGATGTCGACGACCGAACCAAAGTTGGAGAAGGATGCCCGGGTGTCAGCGATTGTAGTTGCTCCGACAGTATTTGCACTTGGGGCTCGAGCGGGAGACGAGTTTCCGGCATCGGCTCCATCATTTCCAGCAGCAACGGTAACATGGATACCTGCTCTGGTTAACTGGAGAAGGTTTATTAGATAATCGAGAAGCCAGGCGAGGGATAACAACCCATACGGATGTAACAGCATTATCAAGAGCAGCGGATGCATCACCGCCGAGTGACATTGAGACGATAGTAGGGCCTTTAGCTCTTTTGTGCACGTAGTCCAGGCCAGAGACACTGAAAAGTTTGTCAGGTCCATATAGGAACTAAAGCTTTTCATGAATACCCACATGTCAGATACTGTTCCAGAACTTGGAGAAGATGGTCATTTTCCAGACAGTGAAGAGAACGCTCAGTACACACCCAGCATCACTAAGAACCTTGACTGCTACAAGGTTAGCAGCTTTAGCAACACCATATTGACTGCCGGCTGCTGTTCCGCTATAATTTTCTCCTTGTGAGTATAACGGAAGGTAAAATCAAGCTATTTACACTCACGCACAGTGAGTTCCGTGGCCATTGCCATCTTGATCACTGCAATGCCATTGTCTCATTGTTATCATTCCAGAACATTATATACTCACGCATATGGTCCAAAGGTCTTGCCCCAAGTAGCACGTCCGCCAAATTGACTCTTGAAAAATGAGGCAATTAGACATTTTCATGAGATGAATATCCAAGTCTCAACTCACATGTGCAGTGAAGATACCTTCAAGAAGAAGTCAAGTCAACGCATTAAACCAATAGATTGTAGATGTCCTTACCAGTGTCTGAAATCGTGGTGAATTCTGATATAAACTCATACGCTGCGTTAAAACTCACCGACTATGTAAATAGTAACACCAGCTCCGGCAGCTGAATGGTAAGTATATGGGAAAGTGAGAACACTAGAAAGCTTGTTACAAAGTTGATTTTCAGGCTGAAGTGGAAAGCTATTACTTGGGATTCCGATTGGTCAATCTTGTGCTTGAGCTCAATCGAGAGATGCCCCATGGAGCGTTAGTCCTAAACATACGTTTCAATGCCAGATAAATGAATCTGTATTGAGCTTACTGTGTAACCATGGTTTGCATAATACCGTCCTCGGAAATTGTCTCCACGTCTGGATTTGCTTGGAGATTATTCAATGTTTCATTGTCAAATTTACCAGCGAAACCATTGATAATGCCGAAGTCATGAGTCACATTAGTATTTTGATTTTGCTTGATCTGAGCGATCAAGTTGGCTCTCGAAACACCTTCTCTTAGAGAGACAATATACCCGCCAGTAGTTTGTCTTTGAAAGCCCTCAGTCGAGTACAACGACGTAGGAGCACCGAGAGATGCAGCAACAAAAAGACCGAGTGTGGCAAAGGTCGAATAGAGATACATGACCAGATAACTGAGGATGAGAGAAAACTAATGTCGGATTCTGAGATTGATTCTACTATCCCAGAGCTTTTAAGCAAATTCAAAAGATTTCGAGCGTAGGGGCAAACATCTTTGATCGAACTCATCATACAGAAGATCAATGTCGGCGCTGATGCACATTGTTCTGTGAATTCGAGGTCAAAAGCGTGGATGTTTCATCAACAGCCGGCCAAGAAGTCAAAGTCATATTCGTCTTCTTTTTGACAAACTCGGGCACCGATCAGTCAAATAGAGATCAAGTAGCTGGAACGAGTATCAGATGTGAGAACGGAGACACAAGATCTGTCTATACTTGTTTTAAAGTTGCTTCCCTTGGACAAGCAGACAGCCGATTGGTTATTGGTATCTTTTGACACATCGTATGTCATTGTAGAACATCATGGTTTCATCCTTCTGACATCAGCCCAGAAATCTACTTCAGGATTGTATGATGCATCAAATTATAGAATAAGGCTGTCCTCGATGTAGTTTTTGTTGTGGTTATGCCTTTTTGGACATAGTTCTGTTTTCATCTCGCACTTACATAATCCAGTCTTCATTGTTGGTTGACTTTTCATGCACCTCAGTCTCATTCCATGATTCTGAGGTGAGAATATTTTATACTATGGACTAGAATTTGTCACTCAGTATACCTACAGTGTTTATTATCACTCTAGGTCCCTGCCACTTGTTATAAAAGGTTATGGGCCCTGCCTGCCTATAATCTTCAATCAGACCTGAACCTTACACTCATTCACATTTGACTTAATCACCAACATTCATTTTCCCAGCTCTCACAATGTCTGCTTCTGCTAGACCTTCTCAGATCAGTGGATCTAACCAGTTGTACAACATCCCATATCTTGAAAATAATGGTACCAACTTCCAGACATGGGAGTACCAGATCTCCACTGTCCTCAAACTTCAAGGACTGTGGATGGCACAACTACCCCATACTTATCCAAATTGCTGATAAGAGTACAAACCAGTTAGATATTGATAACTGAAATCATCATGATATGGAAGCCCAGGCCTAGCTCATTTTGACCTTGAAGGATGGACCCTTGAGTAGTGTTTTACATGCTACATCAGCTGCTAATATTTGGGATAAATTAAATCATTGTCATAAAGAAAAGGGCTAAAACATCAAAGAGATCTTTCATGCTTTATTCTCAGATGAGATGCCTATAGACCCCCACAAAGCTTACATCCTCAAAACACTTGGTGAACCAATCTCCAATGCTGTTATTGCTTATGTCATACTCTTTGCTATCACAATAGTAAGTCTATTTGTCTCAGATATCAACTAGCATGTCAACAACTTTACCTATCACACTAGTAAGTCTGTTTGTCTGAGGTGTTATCTTGTGAGTAATTGATCATTTCATCCTATAATAAAGTCTCACCTCAGACATCAACTAGTGTGTTGACAGCTGAGGTGTCTTCTATTTTGCCAGGACTCTTATACCCTTCTCTTTAGATGTTTGGTAGCTTAGTTACCAGCTCTACCTGCTATAGTTTGGTTATTGTCAAGTCTATAGTGGGTATAGTAGAAGATCAGTCATGGATAGTGGTGGATGTAGGCAGAGATTGGTAGTAATTAGTGGAAGTAATTAAAGTTGGAGTAGTGGTACTGGGTAGTGATCAGTTGCCTTGGTATCCTGTCTTGGGCATTATCCCCTATATATTGGAGGAGAATTGACCCAAATCTAATACTTGCTAAACTTATATTTGGCTCCTTGGAGGTCTTAAGTCTTCCAATTCTAGAGGACAACTGTCACAGAATCACTATATATGATAAGAATATGTCATTGAGTGTCACATATCATTTGAGCTTGATAGTCACTTTCAATCTTTGGTCCTTTTTGAAATACTCAATATGGTATTAGTCCTAGCTTAGAGTACTAACTTTGGTAATCTCATATAATCACATCAATCCTGGAGTACTCAATTTGGTATCTTACAGGTTTTTGTAATATCTCCAACTTTTTCTTTTTTTTATTTTTCTTCTCTCTTTGCCTCTGAGTTTGCTTTGTTCATTCCCTCTCTGTCCTCTCAGGAAATTCCATTAACAAAATACCATAAATTATGGTTTGATTAACCAGTCTTCCTCTGATAAGTTTCTAATAACAAGAGACAATACTTGATTTTTGTTATAACTTGGCTATTTTGCTAAGTTAATCTTTTTTTTCTTTTTTTTCTTTTCTTTTAGTTATATTGGAATGCATTGTCATGATTTGGTAAAATGGCTAAGTCATTATTTTATTTCTTTTTTTTTTTTTCTGGACTTACTATATAAGAAAGAAGTGCAGGAAAGTGATATGTCACAGGTGTCACAGATCACAGTCACAAGTCAGGTGATATCACATGATAAGGTCACATGATGATCATGGGAAAGTAGTGCACAGACCATGTAGTAGTGGTATAAGTAGTATAGAAAATCCAATAGGAACTCTATTGAGTTTTTCTTGTCAACTTGGACTTAGAGGGTGATTAAGTCATCTCAGGCTAAGTTGCTACATGCATGAGATACCATATAGGGTTAGGGTTAGTATTGTGTATAAGTAGTTCAAGAATCTAATGGCAACTCTATTAAGTTCTTCTTATTAACTCTGTTACAAACTTCATTCAGCCATATCTCCATCAATTCTTCAATGATTTCTATGGTCTTAATAGCACCAAAAAGCCCCTAAAAAACCTTTTTATCAATACCAGTCATGTCTCAAGACAATCAATATTGGCTGAACTATTGAGCAAATTAGTAAATAACTACTATAGTACTATATATTAAATTGCCAATATCTTGAAAACCAACATGATTGATGCTTTGCTTCTAAGCATCATAGAAGCTCTTTTTATGCTTCTCAGAATAAGCCTAAAAACATCTCAAGGCAATCAATATCAGTGGAGATATAAAGTTCTCAATATTTGTACATAGTATCACAAAAGGTCACTTACTTGTTTTGTGATAAGTTGAAATATAGATTCAAAAGTGCTTATAGGCAGAGTTAAACAAGTTACAAGAGATGTTGTTAAGTCTGAGGTCTAATCCTCAGACTATAAGTTCTTATATACATAATTGTGATGGTCTGTGCACTAGGACAGATTATCACATACTACTACCTATTGTTCTACATATGGTAGTGCCCTTCTACTTAATTAGAGATAACTTAACCATATCGAGGCTGTCCTTTGTTCTAAGAAAGGACAGATGAGTATCTATGGGTAATTAATTAAGTTCATGTGCAAACATTGAGGACTTCATATCTCTATGAATATTAATTACCTCAGCATCATTTTAGACTCATTCTAAGCAGTATAAAGAGGGCTTTTTCTGAGCTTAGAAGCAAAGCATGAATCATGGCAGTTTCTGAGATATCAGCAATTTAATAAACAGTACCATGGTAGTTACCTACTGATCTACCTGATATCTTGGCCAATACTGATTGCCTCAAGATGTGACTGGTATTTATCAAAATGTCTTTTAAAGGGCTTTCCAGTGCCATTAAGACCATGAGAATTGTTGAAGAATTGATAGAGATATGGCCAAATGAAGTTTGTGACAGATTGAGTTTTTATTTTTACTTTTGCTTTATGTAAAAATCCTATAAAACTTCCCTCAAAGGAATACTCATTTGCTTGGCTAGAAGTTTAACAGCTCACTATGTATTTTCAGATTAGGTTTCCAGCTGTATGGTCAGTTGAAGTAGAGCCTACACAAGAGTATAGGAGTTCTAGGTAGTTCTGTTACATTAACAGCAAGCCAGGCTACTAGACTAGACTGAGATGGATAGTGTTATGGTATAAGATAAATGTGTACCTTTGAGATTTAGACTAGTAAGAGTTCTCTTGAGTAGATACTAAAAACAATTCTACTTTCTAGGTTTCTATTAAATATTCTTGAACATTCACCTTTGTAAGCTCTTGTAAGACTTTAGCCAAGATAACTTAAATTTACTCCAACTCCGAGTTGGCAAGAAAAACTCAATAAAGTCCTCATTTATTTCTTGTACACTACTTATACAACTACTATATAGTCTGTGCACTATTTTCCCATGGTTATCATGTGACTCCATTCATGTGATATGTGATATGTGACATTGTTATGTAATACTTTCCTGCACTTCTTCCTTGTATAGTAAGTCCAAAAAGGAAAGATATATAAATAATGACTTAGCCATTTTGCCAAGTCATAACATTGCTATTACCAATTTACTAGATTTTTTTAGTTACCAATCCCATAGTAATCACTTTTCTCTTGTAATAATTGGGCTTACTTCAGCAACTTAGGACCTATTTATTTTCTGTTAAGCAAGTTTTGGATACTGTTTTCATAGTTTCTTTGGAGTTTTCTATAATATTTGTGTCATAACTTGGCAAAATAGCTAAGTCAATATTTATATTTTCTTTCTTTTTCTTTTCTTTTCTGAACTTACTACACAAGAATGAAGTGTGAGAAAGTATCATGTGACTAAGTGTTACAAGGTCACAGTGTTACAAGTCACAGTCAGGTGATGTCACATGACTAAGTCACATGAGGATTGTGGGAAAGTAGTGCACAGACCATGTAGTAGTTGTATAAGTAGTGTACAGAATTAAATGAGAACTTCACAAGTTTTTCTTGTCAACTTGGACTTAAAGTAGATTTAAGTCACCTTGGCTAAAGTCTTACAATTTGTTATTTTTCCTGGTCTTTAATTGCAGCAAATCAGTCTCTGATCTGTTTCCTATTTTTAGTGATCTCTGATCAGACAAAACCTATTTTCATTAAGCCAGTTTTTTTTTTCTTGGTAGAAGAAAAACTAGTAAACCAGCATGGGATTATTCCCATAATGTGGGCTTGGCTGAACCAACCCACTAAAAACCTCTCTGGTGTTAGGGTGACTGGAGCAGAGCACTCCAGGAGATTCCTCAGAGAATTAGATGAGGCTCCTGGAGGGAGTAATCTACATTATATATACTACAGTGTCCTTGTGTCCCTGCATAAGGTAACCAGGGTCTAAACAATGAAAGTGTGCTAGAAGGCAATAGAGTGCTCTTGAAATGATGGGGTAAGACCAAATATTACATAGTAATATTTGATCAGCTGCAGGATCACTCTGGAGGACTGGTATGGGCTCCAGAGTTATGTGTAAGGGGTCCCCTTACACCTGGATTCTGAACCCCACCTGAGCTCCTCACCTAAGTGAGGTCAAAAGAGAATGTTCCCCTTTCTCCTTTACTTGGAGCAAGTATACTGTACTGGTAGAACTTTTGTCCTGTTTTATATGTTATGGTAGTTTGGTCTTTAGTTATTTATCATTTCTATTGCCTTTCCCCATTTCTTTCTCAGTTTTACTGTCTTTTTGTCTTTAATACTGAGTCCTTTAATCTTAGTTATATAAATTTATTCTGTTTCTTTTTTAATCCACAGAGCTTTCTTTAGCATCTTAATTGCCAGTGTGAGGCCTGAAATATATTCAGGCCTAAAAATAAACAAATTTTGTGACTTTATACCCCAAAATCAGGACTAAGAGAAAATTACCTGATAAATAGCAGGGAAGGTACAGAAGACTTTACTACCAAAGCTAGCTACTTAGTTATATAGTAGTATACCCAGAGACATAAGATTACTACCACAGATAGGCCAATCACTCAAGAACCAGCAGAGTTGAGCCCACAGCCCCACAGTGTTATTGCCAAGAATTACAGCTTAGTCAGGAAAAAGAAGCCTTATATGGAAAAGTTCAAGAAAATGCCTATCATCAAGGAACAGGACTAGTAGTCTGGTAGGAAATAAGAATAAGATATGGCATCACTCAATCAGTAATGGATAAAAATAAGACTGCATCAAAACTGATCTACTGCAATCAGAAACAAAGGAGAAGAAAAGAGCCTCAGGAAGCTGTAGTGACAATACCTGAAACTTCCTAGGCAAGAAAAGAAAAAAAAGCAGGTCTTGAGTCACTGAGAAAAACCACAGCAGGAAGAGATTGCCATGGAGATGGTGGTAGATAACCCAGTAACTTGGCAAGGATGAAAGGAATCTGGCAAAACCAATAGGAAATAATTGAGAAAAGACAAGAAAGCATGGGATTCCCTATCACAACTGGAACAATCATTGTATTAATAGAGTTATGACTGGGTTTATTATTTTTTTGTATATTTCTTTTGTATTACTCCAAACATGTAAAAACCCCCACTTACTAAGAAGAGAGTAAGCAATCTCAGTCGCCTCTTTCCTCTATTTGGGTTTTCAAAGTGGAAATCTATTTTTAGAGTGATCAGATCAGTGATTAAGGTACTTTGACTCAAGATTGAGTCAAAAACAAAGAGACTACAGGACAGGTGACTTAGCTACAGAGACAATGTCATAGGAGCTCTAAGACAGAGTTTGGTATTGCTAGGGAGTTGTTAGGGAACCACTCAGAGGCAATCACCCTTAAGCTAGTGGATAGTCCTGGAAGCTAGTTTGAGATTCAAGTGAAGTATATCTACGACACATTGCTAGTATATATATTCTATACTAGACGATCACATGCACAGTCACATGTACATAGATTAGTAATCACAATTGTCCAATTATAGATTAGAAGGCATTGCACCACATGATATAGACAGGAGAAGTTAGGAACAGTAGGAGTGTGATACATGATCTGTCACTGGGCCATTAATAGAACAGACCCTCAGAACTTACTAAGCACGACCCTAGATGTCCCCTTACAGGAGTCAAGTTATATAGGGAGGATTCAAAGTCCAATATCTGATCACATAGTCAAGAGTACTACTGTGAGGATAGTCTGATCATATAGCCAGAGAGTACTACCATAAGAACAACTTTGAAACAGGGTATTAGGGCAACACCAGGTAGGCAGGACTCAGGAACAGGACAAGAACAG
>Ga0153998_1000010_pt1 | contig 22470 bp, 26 predicted proteins | sample TSNC082MetaG_FD_104725 | JGI IMG/M metagenome (GOLD analysis project Ga0153998, IMG submission 104725) | Attine ant fungus gardens microbial communities from North Carolina, USA - TSNC082 MetaG | ecosystem: Host-associated > Fungi > Mycelium > Unclassified | place: USA: North Carolina, Lumber...
ATAGTCTGAGGATTAGACCTCAGACTTAACAACATCTTTTGTTGCTTGCCTAACTCTACTCATAAGCTCTTTTGAAACTATCTTCAGTTCATCACAAAACAAGTAAGTAACCTTTTGTGATAGAAAGCTAATTCTACTAGAGAAATGATCGACTATCTGAGATCCAGGGGAGAAGAGGGGGTGAAGAGGGTTAAAGCAGTTTCTAATGCTGTTGAGCTGCTCATTGATGTCCTTGATAGGGCTCTTGAGGTTGGCTTGTTGTTTTGCAGTGAGTTTGGAAGTTGCAGTTTTGTGAGGCATTTGATTCTTAGCATGTTGGGAATCTAAGTCAATATTTATATTTCTTTTCTTTTTCTTTTCTTTTAGATTATTACTAAGGTAGAGTATGGGAAATATCACATGACAGTTACAGGGTCACAGAATGGTCACATCACACATATAGTCACAAGTCATAGTCACAGCATGTGACACAGAAGTCAGCTGATAGGCATGAGGACTGTGGGAGACAAGATGCATAGCCACAATAGTAATTGTATATATAGTGTAGCAAATCTAACAGGGACTCTATTGAGTTCTCTTTGTCAATCACTGAACAAAGAGCAGTTGGCTTTATTCCAGCTTGGAGTTTGGCTTTCTTACATATAAGCTTATCAAGGAAAAACCAGCTGATGAACAACAGGAGGTCAAAATTAGATTGCATGTCAATTTACAGCAAGATCAAAGAACTCACAATCTACCTACTGCTGAAGAAATTGCAGTCATTAATCCAGAGGAAGGAGTATATCATGCATTGGATAATAGGGATGTGGTATTATGGGCTAGAGGGGGATGACTTGAATGGATTAGCCAGAACAGTCCTTCATATGCTGCTCTTCATTATGTTTTGTTATTTCCAAAGAGGAAAAATGGGTGGCATCCAAGAATTCCAATCCATGGTGCTCAACTTAGAGAACAAGAGGAGAATGCAAGACAAAGAGATAGAAAGGAATGGGCTTGCTCACAGGTGGTTTCTGATAGATGCTACTATGCCTATCATCTTCATGTCAGAGATGGTCCTCAGCCACCTTTTTTCTATGGTAGAAAGTTGTTTCAGCAGTTTGTTATTGATGCATGGGCAAATTGTGAGCAGAGGAGACTTAACTGGGCTAGGACATATCAACATACTCTTAGATCTGAGCTTTACCAGGGATGTCAGAATAGCTAACTCCTGAGCCAGAATTAAGCCAACTGCTCCTTTATCAGTGTTTGACAAGGAGAACTTGATAGAGTTCCTGTTAGATTCTGTACACTATTTATACATGAAGAGTAACCCTAACCCTTCCTTTTATCCTGTGCTTCCCTATGAGTCACTTTCCTCTTGTGTGTCCATTAATAAGAAAATAAAATAAAATAAAATAAAAAGAAATATTAAATAATGACTCAGCCATTTTGCTAAGTCATAACACCACCCCCCTCTTAAGTTTCCTTGTCCCAAGGATTTTTCTTACAACTTGTAGTATAGGTCAACCATGTTGCCTATCCCATTATCATCATCTTCTGTCTACTGTCATATCCCTGATTTTTCCTCTTCAATTTCTTCTTCCTCTGGAATTATCTTCATTGTCTCTCTTCTCATGGGTTTCTTGCTCTTCCATTGTCTCCAATTCCTCTCCATTCTTCCCTAATATTCTTGGTCATATTACTTGTCTGACCACTTGTATAATTTCTTTGCCATAAATCTTCCCAGAAATTCTTCCCTTCAGAATGTTTCTTCTTTGTGTTCTTGTCTTGCCACATCTTTCATGTCTCATTGATATTCCTTCTTGAATTTTTTGATTGCTTCTTTGGTATTCTTCAAATTCTCCCTTCCTTCCCAAGTGTCCAATTCTACCATGAATCCTTTCCAGCATACTAAGTATTTGTCCTTTTCTCTTACTCGTTGCTTGTTCAAGATTCTCTCTACCTCCCATTCTTCTTCCCCCTCAATTATAACTGGAGTGGATTGCTCTTTCTTTTGTCCTTCCACTTGCTCTACATACTTGCGTATTCTACTGACATTTACTACTGGGTGTATCTTTATTGTACTTGGTAATTCTAACTCAATTGCATTCAATAATATGATCTTTTTGACTTTGTAAGGCCCTACAAACCTCTCCATCAACTTCTCCATTCTTCTCCCAACCATCTGATATTTTAGATCCTTGGTACTGAGTATAACCAAGTCTCCTACTTTATATTCATCTACGTCCGATCTTTTCCTGTCAGTGTACTTCCTCATATTTTCCTGTGCTTTCCCTAGCACTGCTTTTGCCTCTTCCTGTATCTCCTTTATCTTTTCAATGAATTTTTCGGCTCCTTTGTACTTTCCCTTTTTCCTCCACTCAAAACCTATCCTGGGATTTTGTCCATAATTTGCCTTGAAAGGTGACATTTTCGTACTTGAGTGCACTTTGTTGTTGTATGCAAACTCTGCTGTTCCTAACCATTCAGGCCATTGTTCTTGTCTGTGGTGTTATATTCCGGAAATATGATAATTATATAATTTATTTCTCCTAATAATTCTCCTAAAAATTAATAATAGTAGGATAGCATAGTAGACTACTCTCCTCCTATTCTACACTTACTATAAATACTGAGTAGTTACAGTGTATTTCCTTAGTTTGTAAATTAAAGTCATCTAGTCCTAATCTCATCTTGTCCACTCTGATTCCTTCACTTGTCCCCTTAGGACCTCTGTCTTGATGACTCCCATCACTCTGAAATACGCAACCAACCTCACAACCAGAGACCAGAGCGCAACACATAAGTTGAAGCCAAGGTCATTCAACAAGTCATTCTCTACTCTGACATCCTTCACTTGCCACCAGAGCCTTCTTTATACTATCACTAAGTATTATTCCTCTCTGACATAGTACATTACTCTGTTCCAGAGTGTAGTTTCTATCTATTACTCTATACCTTCACTCTCCAAAATTCCATCCTTGACATGTGGTTGATAAACATTCTGAGATATTGCTCTAGTTCCTGATTTACTCTCTCAGTCTGCCTATCTGTTTGTGGGTGGAACACTGTCGACAATTTACTTTTAATCCCCAACATCTCATTTAACTCTCTCATTAATCCTACTACAAACTGTGGTCCCCTATCTGATATGATACTTTTGGGTAGACCATGCAACTTCCATATGTTATCTCTGAACAGCCTAGCTAGTCCTTCTGCTGACGTCTTCTCTGTAGTAGGTATGAAATGAGCCATTTTTGTTAACCTATTGACTACTACTAAGATTGAGTCGTATTCTTGAGCCAGCAGCAACTTAGTGATAAAGTCCGCTGATATGTACATCCAAGGTCTCTCTAGAATTGAATTTGGCATTAACTTTTCTGCCAGCTGTTCTGTGCAATTTTTGTTGTGCTGACAGGCATCACATTCCTCCACATCCCTCTTTATCTCCTTTGTTACTCCTGGCCACCAGAAATTCCTAGTTACCAGTTCTACCATCTTCTACTGCCCCCTATGTCCTCCTACTGGTGTATCATGGTGTAGTCTAATGATTTCTGCCCTTAATTTCTTGTCTTTTGGTATGTAGACTTTTTTCTCTTTATATATGATACCATCTACCTCCCTCTACTCTTCATCTCTGAGCATCTTTACTCTAGCTTGCTTCATCTCTTCTACTGATTTCATTACTTTGTCATCTTTCACTTTGGATTTTCTTACTTCCTCTAGTAGATCTACTCTGTCTACTATAATTTCTACTGCTTCTGTTCTTCTCACTTCTAACCATTCCAGCTTCACCAACATTTCATTCTCGTTATCTTTCTCTACTCCAACCTCCTAGTCTGGCCTCCTGCTAAGGCTGTTTGCTTTCCCCATCTTACTTCCCAGAACATGTTTTAGTGTAAAGTCAAATCTTGATAGGTACAAGGCCTATCTTGCTTGTCTCCAGTTTAGCTTTTGTGCTTTCATGAAATACTCGAGATTCTTGTGATCTGTCCAGATCTCGAATTTTGTTGTTGCTCCTTCTAGGAAATGTCTCCACACTTCTAAGCATTTAACAACTGCTAATATTTTTTTATCATGTATCTTGTAATTTCTTTCTGTATCACTAAGAGATTTGGAAATGAAAGTGACCAGTCTCTACTTCTTGTCTGAGCACTTCATCGATAATACTTCTCCAGTAGCATAGTTTGAAGCATCAGCTTCTATCCTAAATTCCTTGTCTAAATCTAGGGCTGCTAATACCAGTCTACTAGTAAAGATTATTTTTAGCTCATCAAATACTTTTTGTTGTGTTTCCTCCCACTACCACTTCTTATCTTTTTGTGTGAGCATGTTCATTGGCCTAGCTACTCAAGCGAAATCCTTAATGAACTTCCTGTAATAATTTGCAAGATCCAGGAATTTTCTGATATCATTCACATTTTTTGGCTATGGCCAACTAAGCACTCCGTCCACTTTCTCTGCTTCTATTTATATCTCATTAGGTCCTATGATGACCCCTAGGAATCCTATCTTCCTTGCCTTCCACATACATTTTTCTGGCTTGATGTACAAGTCGTTCTCCTCTAACCTCCTCAATATTTCTTCCACAATTTCATCGTGCCCTTCCTTGATTTCTGTTCCTACCAACACATTGTCTACAAATGCTGCTACTTTCCCCTTGTTAATCAAGTCCCTCAGTATTTCATTCATTATTGCTTGAAATGTTGCTAGTGAATTTGTCATTCTGAAAAACATGACCATTGGTTCAAATGAGCCTATGTGCATCGTAAATGCCCCCTTCTACTTGTCCTCTTCCTTTATCCTCACATTATTGAACTCCCACCTTAGATCCATCTTCATGAATACTTTTTTACTATCTATATTGTCAATCAACTCTGTAATTAGTGGTAGCGGGTAATTATTCTTTACTGTCTGGCTATTAAGGTTGCAGTAGTCCATCACCATCTGCTTACTTCCATCTTTCTTGCCAACAAAAAATACTGGTGATGTTTGTGGAGATCTTGAGGGTCTGATATACCCTTTCCTCAACTGATCTTCTATGAAGTTTTGAACCTCCTCTCTCTCATTCTTGGACAGAGGGTAAATCTTTCCTTTCCGTGGTTTAAATGTCTCCTTGAGATCTATGGCATGATCCCAAATTTTCCTTGTTGGCATTCTTTCTGACTTCACCTTCCCAAACACCTTTCTCCACTTTAAAAATTTCTTTGGGACTATCTCCTCAATTTTCCTATGGTCCTCTTCCATTTCTTCCTCTTTTCCCTAGTCCTCTTTGTTGTCTATCCCCCAGTGGACAATTTTCTCTTCCTCCTCTGTCACTGTCATTCTGACCTTCCTCTTTTGACTTCTTCTGCCACACAGGGGTGGGCATCTCATCATTTTAACTTCTCCTGTCTCCCAATTTATTTCTGGGTTATGTGCTACCAACTATGGCATTCCTAGTATTACCTCCGTCTTTCCCAGATCACAAACATCCATTCTCATCCTTTCTATGTGGCCTTTGTAAAATACATTGCACTCTACTTGGTATGTAATGGCTCTTCCACTATTATTTGTGCTGTCTATATTCCTAATGGCTATTGGTCTTTCTAGTTTCTGCAGCTTGAACCCATGCCTAGCTGCTATCTGGCTATCCATGAACATCCCCATTGTGCCACTATCCAAGAGCGCTTTTATCATTACACCTTCATGTGTATCTATCTTCTCTACTTCAATATTTAGCCATACTTTCCTCAGCATGCCAAAGGTTCTTCTGACCTCCCTTTGGCTACCCCTCTTTTTTGCTGCACTTTCCAGTTCTCCTGACCATGCACTGTTTTGCTGTGCCTTTGCCTCTTTGGGCTGCACCACCTTCCCCATACATCTATACTACTTCATCTCTTCCAACTTTCTTCTGGAGATCACTCTCTGTTCTCTATTATCTTTCACATAACACCTCTGTTTTCCACACCTCTTGCAAGCTAGGTACAAAACTACTACCTCTCTTATGCACTACCCCAAGTCCTACAGTTATGCCTCTTCTGGGATGCCTTTTCTGCAATGCTCTTCTGCTCTCTTTCTTAGTTCTTCTACTAAGCTCCTCCTTCACCCTTGTTGTGCATTTTGTGGCCTGGCCATATGTGCCGCTTCACCTTCTTCTACTCTTCTCAACTTCCTTCCTTCCTCCTGCACCTTTCCCTTTGCAGGGCATGCCAGCTCCTTCTGTTGGTGCACTTTTTGCAGCCTGGTTGCATGTGCCACCCTTTCCCTCTCTTTCCATAATGGGCACTCCCTACACTTGTGCCCCTCCTCTCCACACTTGAAGCATTTGACTACTACTGTCTTATGTCTTCTAATTGTCCTCTCTTTAACTCTGCATTGCATCACCCTGCTTGATAACACCTCAAATTTATTTAGAGAGATCACTTCCCTCTTTTCTTTCTCTCTCTTGCTCCTACAGTTATGGGCCAGGTGCCCAAACTTCTTACAATACTAACACAATTTCCCTCTCCTTCCTTCTAATTCTTCCCTCAATTTGGCAAGGGAGCGTCTTTCTCTGAGCAAATTGCTCATCAATGAGTTGTATTGTTCTTGAGACATTATGGTAGCATCTCAAGATGGGTATGGAATGAATAGTTGATCTTACTTAATGCTATGTCTACTAGGGCACAAGATCTTTATCCAGCTAGACACTTACTGCCCTACCAACTACTGCCCTAATAGTACTGTGGCTATCACTCTACGGGGGAGATCCCTAATCTAGACAGCCCTCTAGAGATAACTGTTACTCCTCTGTGTGTACTAACTCGCAATGGAGCGCAGCACAAGGTTTATACTAGAAAGGTACAAGTAACTACTAGACACCACTCAATTGTAAGGTCAGGTCTCGAATGCAATACCTGAGCTTGGTACTCTGTCTTCATCTGCAGTCCCTAACTGACTGCAAAGTCCCCTTAAGCCAAGAGCCTGGCTATGTATGGAGGTGATTACTGATCATGGTGATTAGCAACTGAGGGTTGATAAGATAAGAGTAAGAGTGAGCAGAGTCCAAGGTGGACAGTGCACTGGAGTGTAATTGAGTTCTAATATCAGACTAGCTAACTCCAAAGCTAGAATTAAGCTAACTGCTCCTTTATCAGTGTTTGACAAGGAAAACTCAATAGAGTTCCTATTAGATTCTGTACACTATTTATACATAAAGAGTAACCCTAACCCTTCCTTTTATCCTGCACTTCCCTATGAGTCACTTTCCTCTTGCATGTCTATCAATAAGAAAATAAAAGAAAATAAAAGAAAAAAAAAAGAAAAAAAAAGAAAAATAATAATCAGAAACTAAAAGAAAAGAAAAGAAAAATAAATATTAAATAATGACTTAGCTGTTTTGCCAAGTCATGACAACCACTATGGTACCATTTATTAAATCACCAATATCTCAGAAACAGCTATGATCTAAGCTTTGCTTTTAGGCATCAGAGAAGCCCTCCTCATACCACTCAGAATGAGCTTAAAACAGCACCAAGGCAATCAATATTTGTGGAGATATGAAGGCCTCAATGTTTGCACATAGACTTCATTAATTACCTATAGATAGTCATCTGTCCTTTTCTTAGAACAAAGGACAGCCTCTATATGGTTAAGTTATCACTATTTCTAGTACAAAGGCACTACCATATGTAGAACAATAGGTAGTAGCATGTGATGATCTGTCCTAGTGCACAGACCATCACTTTTTTGTATATAAGAACTCCCTATCTAAGAATTAGACTTTAGACTTAACAATATGTCTTGTTGCTTGTCTAACTCTGCCTATAAGCACTTTGAATCTATATTTCAACCCATCACAAAACAAGTAAGTGACCTTTTGTGATACCAAGTCTGAGTTAACAAGGAGAACTTGATAGAGTTCTCATTTAATTCTGTACACTACTTATATAATTACTACATGGTCTGTGCACTACTTTCCCATGGTCCTTATGTGACTTAGTCATGTGACATCACCTGACTGTGACCTGTAACCCTGTGACTCTGTGATACTTAGTCACATGATACTTTTCTCATGCTTTATCCTTTTTTTTTTTATATCATCAATTTATTACACAGAGCATATAGGCAAACCATGGCAGCACTATGTAAAAGGTAGCTACATACCCCTAGCACATGTTGTAAGTGTGCCTCTCAGACCCTGACTGTAGTTAGTAGCCTAGGTAGAGAAATTATACACTAAATGACAGATACCAGTGTTCAAAATATGCTCCTGCCAACATCTCAATTCTCTTCCTAGTCCCTCATACTTTGCAACCAGACCAACCCTTCTTGCACATAACACTTGTAAATGGACACTGAAACAGGTACTCCAGTCAGACCCCTTTTTAGATAGGTACTGGTGACTTCTCAGTAAGCCAAAGCTCTATGAGAAGGGTCTGTATCAGTTCATTCTATCAATGGCACATTTCCCATTCTTTGTCAAAGCCCAACCTATGTGACTTCCTGTAATAGTAAAGGTGAAGCAAAGGTATAAGGTTGCTAAACTCCAAGCCAGAATAAAGCCAACTGCTCTTTGTTCAGTGATTGACAAAGAGAACTCAATAGAGTTCCTATTAGATTTGCTACACTATATATACAATTACTATTGTGGCTATACATCTTGTCTCCCATGGTCCTCATGTTACTTGTCAGCTGACTTCTTTGTCATATGCTGTGACTGTGACTTGTGACTCCATGTGTGTGTGACATAACTGTGATGTGACCATTCTGTGACTCTGTGACTGTCATATGATATTTCCCACACTCTACCTTAGTAATAATCTAAAAGAAAAGAAAAGAAAAAGAAAAGAAATATAAATATTGACTTAGCTGTTTTGCCAAGTCATAACAAAAGGCAGCCTACCCATGTTTTGAGCATTGGGGCTCTACCATTGGGTTTTTGATTAGGGGATTACAAAACCACCTGGACAGCAGTGTTAACTTAGCATGATCCTTTTGGACTACCATCTGCATTTTGGATACCACTCTCTAGGAGACTAAAGCAAGAAAAGCTCCACCAACAAGAGTCTCAACTGGTACAATGTGTCTAACACATGTCACAATGATCATGAGTCAGATATAAATAAACAAACAAAGCAGATATAAAGATAGAAGGTGAAATCATGACAATATTAGTGGTAGAGGTTTGGTAGAATAGGGGTTTCCCCATAGACTTGAGGGAGGAGATGATGGTGGTTGGATTGAGTCTTTGTCATGCTCCATCCTTGTGTAGTAAGTCCAGAAAGAGTAGAAAAGAAAAGAAAAGAAATTATAAATAATAACTTAGCTGTTTTGCCAAATCATGGTAGGTTACTGAATGGTATCAGTAATGAACAGATATTATATCCCTTCCTTCCCTAGTTCATCAAAGAAGGCCATTATATTGAATGCCACAAACATAGTTCTTATGGAATGTTTGCTCCTAATACCACTGATGTTATTATTTATATTTCTTTTCTTTTCTTTTTCTTTTGGACTTACTATACAAGAAAAGAGTGTAGGAAAGTGTTATGTGATAATGTCACACATTACAGTCACATGTTCAGATGTCACAGTGTTGTGTCACATGATGACCATGGGAAAGCAGTGTACAGACTATATAGTAGTGTCACAAATTTCATTTAGCCATATCTCTATCAATTCTTTGACGATTCTCATGGTCTCAATGGCACCCAGAAGCCCTTGAAAAGATCTTTCAATCAATACCAGTCATGTTACAAGGCAATCAATGATGGCTGAGATATTAGGCAGATCAACAGGTAATCACTATGGTACCATTTATTAAATCACCAATATCTCAGAAACCGCCATGATTGATGCTTTGCTTTTAGGCATCAGAGAAGCCCTCCTCATACTACTCAGAATGAGCTTAAAACAGCACCAAGGCAATCAATATTTGTGGAGATATAAAGGCCTTAATGTTTGCACATAGACTTCATTAATTATCCATCAATAGTCATCTGTCCTTTCCTTAGAACAAAGGACAGCCTCCATAAGGTTAAGTTATTACTATTTTAAGTACAAAGGCACTACTATATATAGAACAATAGGTAGTAGCATGTGATGATCTGTCCTAGTGCACAGACCATCACAATTTTGTATATAAGAACTCCTAGTCTGAGGGTTAGACCTCAGACTTAACAACATCTTTTGTCACTCATCTAACTTCACATTTTTGAACTCTTTAAAGTATCAAAGCACCCATCACAAACAGTAAGTGACCATTTGTGATAAGTAGTTATATAAGTAGTATACAAGAAATGAATGAGAACTCCATCAAGCTCTCCTTGTTAACTTGGACTTGGAGTAGATTTAAGTTGTCACAGCTAAAGTCTTATAACTGATGGCCTTGAATAGAATTGGGCTTCAAGAAAGTAACAAGAGAAGCAAGATGCTGATACAGTACCAGATATGCAGTGGAGCTACCTAGAACTCCCATACCCTCATGTAGGCTAGGTTCTATCCTAGTCCTAATTTTGGGGCATGAAGTTGCAAGATTTGTTTATTTTTAGGCCTAGATATATTTCAGGCCTCATACCAGAAAGAAATTCTGTCAGTGTGTGTGAGCTCTACACATTGCACATATTTCCTTCCTGGAGAGAAATTCTGTCAGTGTGCACACACTTCTCACATTTCCTTCCCAAAAAGAATTTTTCTCAGTGTGTGTGAACACAGTACACTGCTCACCCTGTCAACCATGGTCCTATCCCATTCTATTCCTAGCCAGATCCCTGCCTCATTCCTAGCCAGGTCCCATATTCCCTCTGTTGTTGTCATTCTCTGGTCTAGTCCCTTTCCATCCCATGGCCTTGAAAAACCTGCTCACAACCTAGCAAGTCCCCAATAACCCTGTGAAAAGATGAGCAAAGAGTGGGTGAAAAGGATGGAGGACTCACATGCCAAAGTAGACAATGTCACTGTCACTGTCTGGGTCATTGTAGTGGTAGAAGAGAGGGGGGATGAGAGAGAGAGAAAGAGAAAAGCATACTTGATGACAATGCTGTGGTGGAGGTAGTAGTTGTTGAGTTAAAGACGAGCAGCACAAAAGGTGGGGGTAACTCGTTGCAAACGCGCAATGTTCTTCATTACTAGGTAGACTATTTATACTACATAAAACAATTAGACATAGAACAATAAGGAGTCACATGCATCGCGCAGGCTCGTATGATATCCAAATTCCAACAGTAGTCAATATCATCAACAACAGAGTGGATGACAATGACGACATTTTGATCTGTAAACAAGGACAGAGTCACAGAGCTCTCCACCAGTGGCAAGTTCACAAGAGGGTCAGTATTTTGCGTGAGACTCGAAGCCTTGAGAGACAGACAATGTTGGGTGGTCGATCTCTGTCCAGATTTTCCCTTTAAGGCTGGAAGTACGACTTATTGTTGACAAGGCCGTCACTGCCCAATCAATGAAAAAGGACAGCGCTCTGGTCTGAGGCAGTGAGAAAAAATCTCCGAAAAAAGTGCCTCATGTTGCAGTGGCTGTGTTATGCGAATCGAAGGCAGACACTTCAAGGAGGGGTCATCAGGATGTAAGAGGTTTCACTAGATATCATGCTTCTGGAAGACCATAGTGATGAGAATCACACCGCCAAGTATCCACTGATTGACGTAGAACTTGAACAGCATTTTCTGAAGCTTGAGACTGTGAAACCTGTCTGTTACCAACTGTCAATTGAATGAAAATCTTGGAGAACAATGTGAGCTACAGTCGAGTCTCTTCAATTATCATATTCTTCTATCACCCCTGTGAAAGTTGAGATGCTGGAACGGCTCGTCATCTTCAACTGAGATCAAGTTTCATCAAGCTTCGATGTACGGATCCATGATACTGCACTGACGATATCAGATGTTTGACCTTGATCAGCTTTTTTGGTCTGCGCGCAACCGAATAGAATATTGTCTGATAACACCAGCTGATATATATTCCATGGTCATCGAGTTGAGTACACAATACCTCCCTCCCACATATTCCACTCAAATGGCTGATCAGTGTGGACAAATACCAGAAGATTATATTATTGACCTGGAGCTCCTGCCATACGAACATTACAGCAAAGGTATATAATTCCTCATTCTATCTTTCTTGGAGCAACGGCCGAAGCCTTTTCGAGTCATAATTATTACTTTGATGCTATATGATTTTATTTATCACATCCCTCAATAGGTGAGGCCTTCCATTTGTAGGGAATCATCTACATATCTCTTCTCTCCCAGGTTCAGTACCTCCATAGGCATGTTTCTCACTCAACAGCCGACTATCTCCACTGACATGTTTGAACTCAGGAGGAAGTGGTCAAAATCACATGTCATCTATTTTTCAATCTTGATAATCAACTGGACAGGCATGATGTTAGTGTCACTGCTTACTTTGTTGGATGAAACAACTGATTAAAATTTTCAGAATATGTACATATGGTATGAAGAAATTTTCTGACATAAATCAAATGCATATTGATAACAACTTCACCAGGTGACAATAAAACATTGGCATTAACATCAGTGAGGCATTACTCTCAATTCAGCTTTGATGTCTTCATTGACTAGGATGTCGTAGTGGTACAGGTCAAATGTATTTGCACCTCGCTCTGACCTACCCCCTTTCTAGGCATATATTTGGATTTTCACTAGCTATCGAGTGAGTTTCATCATGACTCTTAAGGACTAGAGTATCTGATGTCAATAGCTTCCTCACAACGTTAAATTCATTATTAGTGAAGATTCTGATGGTCTTGCACCTTCGAGCAATTTGGAACAAGGATTCAGTTGGTGAGATAGCTAGATACATGCGTCAATGGACTCATTATATTGATTTTTTTAAAACTCTAGTCACACTAATTCTATATTTCATGACGGCAGGTATGTTTTGTAAAATTTGATTTCTGATTGATAGAGATGACTGATGGTCGAAATTAGCTGAGGTCCTGGTAGGCTTTAGAGACAGTATGATACTTAACCCACCAACTGATTGTACTTTTCAGTCCGCGATGTCTGTGGTGACAGTTGATGTATATATCGAATCAGTTTCCGGAATACAAGTCTCTCCCCGTAGTTGCTGGGAAAATGAAACACATTTTACAGATATAAGCAACAAAGTTGAGGGTGCCTTTCAGTATGTGTTCTAGCATATCTCTCTTTGCTGACTTGCATATATATTCTCACACAAAAAAAGAATCATCAGGGCGATAGCAACCGCAATCGAGATCCTCTTGACATTAATCAGGTTTATCATGACATACAAAACACAGAGGGTTTGTGGTGATGGAGTGTGCAGCCGTATTTCTCACATGAAAACATCGACTCGTTTATTGTATGTGTTTTACCGCGATGGAACCTTGTTATTCATACCGTGAGTCCAAACTGGATGTTATTGATCTAACTGATTGTATATTGATTCAGTCTCTTAAGTAAGCCTGGACTTTAAAACTACTGGACTAGAACTCATTCTTTTCAAAGTCCTTTCAAGCATGGGAGCCGCTCCTCTCCAAAGTTTCCTTTTTTTATTTTTGTTATCATGACCTAGTATGTTGTTATTGTTGATGGTCTTGCTCTTACTGACCCTAATTACTAGCTTTCCATACTTCATCAATACCTTTACTGTAAGCTAAAATGCTTCTTCCTTATATCTCTATCGTCACTGCTGATTTGTGTGTTGCTCAGGTGTCACGGTTGATACTCAATTTACTCGAAGCAAATTGTCCTTTGGACGAAAGTATAGATTCTGGGACCGTGGAAACTCTCATGTTCTGTCATCCAGAGTCCACTAGGGACACTGAAGCGGATATTTCGTGAAGTGATAAAGGAGCTACCTCCGTGGGCGAAGAAATACATGAAGAGGCAAGATGATGGATAGGATGTCCCGGTAGATAATGTTAGATGTAGACAACACAATAACCATTGTTTTGTCTGTTCATCTCGCACCACATGATTAGTGAGTTTTGATGAATTGAGTGAGAAATTGATACAGGGAGATAATGCACTAATTACATTTGTGTAGTTGAAAATAAAGCTAGGATGGAAATCTACGCCGCGACAAATCATGGACCATCAATGTTATGTCTCAGGCATTTTAGTCTTTGTAGAGCAGCAGTAAATGGGTAGAAGACCATTGAGAGGGGATGAGAAAGCCTGATAAAAAATGCCAACCAATTTTAAACATAACATGTTTCATAGATGACGTACCTTGTATAGGGATCAACTTTGAGACCAATCGAAGTCTGAAAGAGGAATCTCACAGGCGAAATGTTATTCTTCTCTTTATTCTTGGAGTTGAAACGAGATATCACCTCTGCGGATAGAGTGGGAGAGCCTATGACTTCGTTACATAGGCATTTAGAAGTAAATTAAACTAGCAGAAATGGCTGGACTGACCACTTACATCGATAATACATAGGTCAGGGAGAGAGAGATACCAGATTTTTTTCATGATGAGGACACTGATAAATCCTCTCTTGCTAGTCTTTGCACCACGAACACATGCTCTCTCCAGATTATCTTTATTAAAAAAACGAGCATGATGATAACATGAGAGCATGCATACTACGGTGAGATAGTGCCTATACCAACCAACTAAGTGGGTTTTTTGATTCTGGAAAGATAGTCGGTCCAGGGGTCAAGAGAGAGAGAAAATGGCTTCAGTTGGATCATGACAAGACTGGTGTGATGGGCCGGACATCTCAGTTCTCAAGAACAATGGTGTACGAGCATGACACGATGCATCATTCATCCATTGACATTTGCATATCCTAGTCACCCTCCAGTAGCTGCTCTCTTTAATTTTGTTAATTGAATTTCAAAAGTGTGATCGGATCTTTTACTTTACATGAAGAAGCGTCAGATATCTCTGTCCAAGGAAGCGACGGTTCTTGATAAGCAGGTTCAAAAGAACCAGGCATAGTATCGTCTCGACCAAGATCACCCTTCTCCTGCTCCTCCTCCTTCAACGCTGCTTGAGCGACAATGCGTGGACTCGGATCTTGGTCATTCCATCCACCACTGCTTTGCATGCTCAAGCGACTCACAGAAGAAGTATCAGAAAAGAAGCTAAGCTTGTTGGCAGTCCTTATACCAGTCAAGGTGTTGTGCCACTTTGTTATCAATGTGGGATGGTGTCTTGGTGGTAGTGGTGGTGGTGGTGGTGGTGGTGGTAGGAGTAAACCAAGAGTCGCGTAGACATCGTGGGCGGTAGGGCGATGGAGCAGATCGAGAGCGGAAAGACGTCGGATAAAGGACTTGGCTTGGTCTGAAACAGGACCCCAGAACGGACTCTGAAATTCGATTTTGAGATCGGTATTTTGCTGGGCAAGGCTGGTGGCGTTGCCAAGACAAGAAGAGGGGTAGAACGTAGATGATGATGGCTGTGCAGAGAGAGAGAGCAATGAGCTTGTGATTCATATGGAAACGATCATACCTGTAGACCAGATGTTGAGAAATTTTCTATGGCCTGTGATTTTGATGACTTCAGGAGAGATGTAACTAAGAGAGCTGGCGAGGGAAGTAAGTTGCTCGTCGGGAAAGGGGAAGAGTTTTGCTTTGTGAAAAGACGAGCAAGAGGATCAAGGGTGGGGGAATGGACTTACCTGCGCCAGCTATTTGAAAGGCTAGATGGCTGGCTGAAGTCTCCTGTAGAAAATGACGAAGAGTTTTCTTTCAGTAAGTCGTCCATGAGATATGAGTCTACATTGTTTGCGAAATGCGTCTCCACAAGGCAAGATACAAAGCCAAGCAAAACACTCACAAGCTCAGTTCAAACGCTTTCTATTCAGTTCCTCCTCAGCATATTGTGGACTCAGAGCCAAAAGCGTGGGAACTCAGGAGATGGTTCACGACTAAGAACGCTGTATAATCACACTCTTCAGCAGAGCCTACGATCTCCAACCCCAGCCCATGCCGAACTCTCTTGCCCCTCTCTTGTAAGTACAGACAGCAGCACAAATGTTTCCTTCCAGGATGCCGAGCATGGTGGTCACTACTCTCAACTTGACGTTCCCAGACAGCGTAACATGTCCTCATGAGTGTTATTTAGTGTGTCATTGTTTGTAGATATTTATATTTTGATTAGTCATCTCATCTCCAACAGGAAAGGGCTCATATGCCACCGTCTGGGCGTGTCTTTTCAAAATTACCTAGTCTCTCTCACTCTCTACCAGGACACCATCTGGCTCGTCTATCCACCCCGTCATGTTCAAAGACATCAAGAAGAAAAATGTAAAGGGAAACGAAGCCAGCGTCTGGACAGAGATCGACCTCCTAACTGGCCTTGACCACCCCAACATCGTCTGTCTCTCTCTTTGCTAACCCAGTTCATCCTAACCCAGCCCCAGGTCAAGTTATACGAGGGCTTTGAGTCTCGTACAAAATACTATCTCTCTTTTGAACTTGCCACTGGTTGGAGAGCTCTTTGACCGCGTCCTCGCAAAGGGCAAGGTTACAGAGCACGACGCTGTTTTTGTCATCCACTCTATTCTCGATGCCGTCGACTACCTCCACCGCCACGACATCGTCCATCGGGACCTCAAGTACGCTTGATTTCCTCTCTCTCTCTCTCTGTTTTTTCACCCATGTCACAGACCCGAAAACATCCTCTACTGCTCCAAGGACCCCGACAGTGACATTGTCATCGTCGACTTTGGCATGTGAGTCCCCCATCCATTTCTCACCCCTTTGTTCCTTCATCTTTTTCATAGAGCCAAACTCCTCCACTCCCCTGACGAGCAACTCACCTCTCTCGTCGGTTCTTTCGGCTACCCTCCTTTCCGTGCCGACAACACCACCGCCCTCACCGAACAAACCGCCGATCCCAAAATCGAATTTCAGAGTCCGTACTGGAACCCCGTTTCCGAACAGGCCAAATCCTTCATCCGACGCCTCGCTACTGTCGATCCGCTTCATCGTCCCACCGCTCAGGAGGCTTTACACGACCCTTGGCCTACCCCTATTCCCATCGGCACCGATACGCCATCCTACGTCGATCTTTCTCCCACACTCAGACAGAATTGGAGTCCTAGGGCAAAGTGGCATAGCGCTTTGACTGTATCAGGGCTGCTAACAGATTTAGCTACCTTGCTGCTGCTGTTGCTGCGAGTCGGACGAGCGCGCAAAGTAGTGGGGGATGGGATGATGTGGTAGATCAGAATCCACCTGTTACTCAAGTGGAGGAGAAGGAGAAGGAGGAAAAGGAGGATACTGGTCCAGATGATGTTAGCACTGAACTCAGATCAACTGCGCTGCAAAAGTTAAACGGGTACGTATGCATTCATCTCGGATGAGTTCGCGACTGAATCATTGACCCAGCCTTGTTCATACTTGAAAGAACAACTCAAGTTGGGGACAAACTACACGAGAAATTTTGATCGAGACGTTCATAGAGACCTGACTAGCATGCTATTGAGATTTCATCGAGGAGAGTAGGCTCTCATGTATGTCAACTATCTCTCTTGACCATACTGATGTAACCATACTCACTGCCCAAGATTAGTCCCAACAATAACTCATATCCCAACACCGGAGATGCGGAACTCGACCCCAAACAATACCTGGTGCAGGTGGGATGTGAGGTTGTGTCTGGAGTACCGTGCTTTTGATGTTGTTGACTTGTGCGTCGATGTCGGGGAATGAATGCTCTTCGGACTGTATCGTTGGTTAAATTGTTGATCTAACTCGCTCGTCTGACTAAATCCATCCATTCACTGTCTTTGATCAAATATTTCAAAAATGACGATATTGTTACATCTATATAAGTGAAAGAATGTCCAAAGGCACCGGGACCATCGTGTCCCTGCATATTATGCATGTGAGGAACGGTACGACACACCCCGTGAAGTGAGCAGCATGTTCTTTAGGGATGGTATTAGGCATGATGATAAGTGCGATTAAGATTTCTGCGCGCGATGATTGAGGTCTGTTCAAGGATGAATTAGAGATCAGGGGAGGCAAAATACTTTGTTTATAAAATCATACCTCACAGACATAGACAAGGTGTTATCCGGATCAAAATTATCGTGGTCATTGTGCGACGTACTAGACATCGGCTGTTGGCAGGCACATGCTGAAGACAGCAACTCGGCATTCACCAATGAGTTTCTACTGCAAACAATGCTCCCTCTTCTAAGCCGCAGCAGGAGAGATGGTTGTGAGGACAGGCAAAATGATTGATATCACTTTTGGTGTCAGGAAACCGGCCGAGCTTGCTGCGCTAGTTAGCCAACGGTGAAGGCAATGTTGGTGAATATTGGTATTATTATCATTGAATTTCTATTATTGACGCAGGAATATACTGTATGCTGCAGTCCACGAGACTCATTCACAGTGATAGATAATATGGAAGGTGTAAATGCAGGGTAAAATTGAGATAGTACGCAACTGTCCTCCTACTCGAGCAATCTCGCCATTCTGTTTCCGCTTTCCTCAAGTTCCTCCAGCCATCCTTGGTCAATGCATTCGGTCCACTTGCTGCCGTACCTGAACCTGGAGAGGTCCACCTTTGTTGGCCTTTCCCAAATCATTTCTACGTGAGGCAGGCATAGAACTTCCCTGTGCTCGAGTGGGACCCAAAACAGCAACTCATCATTCTGACCCACCACCCACCCATCCTTCATGTCTTGCGGGACAGGCTGATATCCATGAACAGCATTCCGTTGCTTAGATGCGAGGCCCACTATATCGTAGATTCTGATTGGACGATGGAGATCATAGGACGCCAACTTTGTTCCATCTCGAATAAACGCCATGACTTTTCCTGGATCCCAACACTGAGCATACAAATGGCCGGTGTAGACGTCAAAGAGAGTTACTGTGTTACCGTGATGAACAGCGATGAGTCGGTCACCAAGGGATGGGTCATTTAGGGCAGGTGAGAAGGCAATCCTATTCACACCGGGCATTGTGATGGGCTTACCACAGAGTTGACCAGTTCGTGTGTCCCAGACTCGGACGTCGCTGTCCTTGCAACGTGCAAAGAGTTTCCCGTCAGGTGAGTATGCCCCATAACCCCCGCCACGATACACTTCATCGGTAAAGTGGATACGATCAAACTGGGCAGTCTCGTGATTCCAAGAATAACATAAGACGGGATCAGCGAAGATGACGGTCAATCCATCGGGTGCAAGGAATATATCCAAGCATTTGTTGATATGTAGAGATGACATGCATTCACTGTGATCCTTCAGCTTCCAAACCTGGAGCAAGCCTGAGATCTCATCCGAGTCATCGTCTTGTAGGAGGGCACATATAACCAGGTGATTGCATGTTGGGAAGGCAGCCTCCCGTAGCCGGACACGTCCTCCTTTGGGCCAGAGATCGAATGAGAGACGATTCTCCGGGTGCATTATATCACATATAGTGACGCGATCACCGGTGAAAACAGCTATTTGTTTGTCATCTGCGGAAAAGGCGACCTGTATCCAGCCTCTGTGCTCAACATCCATAGACCCTACAACCTCCCAAGTAGTTGTATCCCGCAATTCAACGTAGTGAGGTCGCCGTGATCTTGGAGCTACCATCTTTCCAGAGGGCGAGAATCCAATGATTTCCGGTCTATCTGTGACATTTTGAATGACAGGCTGACTGCTCCCAAAATCCTCCATGTTCCACATCCCAACAGCTCCATCCCTACTTCCCACAAAGATCCTGTGGCCATCGCGTGATGGACAAATACTCCTAATCCCTGAAGTGTTCAGAGGCTCTGTCTTGAAGATCATATTTGGGCCAGTCATCGAGACTTCCCATGTCTCCACTGTGTCATGTTGTGGGATAAATAGGCGATTGGCGTTGGGTAAATGGATAATAGCTGGAAGAATATATCCGACATCAAGGTCAAAGGATGTCATCTCCTGTGTGTCCAACCTCCAAAGACATTTATGGCGAGACTTCTTAAATGCAGCCATCAAACAGTCACTGGTGAGCGAAAAGCGGAGTGATGAAATGTCGTCCAGGGGATAAGGGAATCGATGAGTGCTTTTGCCATCCTCCAAATTCCACAATTCCACAACATTCTCAGATCGCCTTCCTACAGCGAGATCTTGCCCATCAGGAGAGAATCTGGCAATAGAAAAATTCATGACTTCGGCAACAGCAACACCAGTGACCTTAAACAGCCTGTCGGATATATCATTCCCAATATCCCACAGCTTGACCAGGATGCAATTTGAACATGGACCTGTGTCTATTGAGGAAAACGAAGATCCATCTTCATCTATCCAATGCATTGATGCAATCTTTCCCTTATTCCGACCACAGTAGATGAACACGAAATCGAAGCCCTCAATCTGAGATACCTTCTCCCCTTTTTCAATTTCCCAGACTACTGCATGGTGAGATGGTGTTAATCGAGATATGACCAGAATATGCTTCCTGTCAGGACTGAAACAAGCATCTAAAACTCCAGTCCCCAAAAAATAATATCTATTTCTGCTTTCTTCAGACTCAAATGGACCTGAAATACAATGTCCTGTTTCAGAGTCGCAGACATACGAGGTGGTAATGTATGGTGGTGGTGATGATGATGATGATGATGATAATGATAATGATGTGGAAACAAAAGTCTTTTCATCCGGCGACAAGACAATGCACCACACAGAACCCTTGTGGTGCTCTGCAACAAAGACATTCTTTGGCCATTGAGAAGGTCTGCCATCACTAATGGTAAGAGTATTTGGAAACCTTGGGCGGAATTTTTCACCAACGAGGGAACGTTCGGGTGTGAATGGAAGAGCTGAGAGATATATTTGAGGAGCGCTCTGAGAGATGGGAACGAGGAATGCAGAGATGAATCGGACAGCATCGCGGATAAACGACGTCAGCTCGTTCTTGGGGTCGAGTGTCTAGCCAGCCAACCTCAGAGTTGTAGTGTAGGAAATGAACTCAGGACATACCGCTAGTCCAGGCCATTCTAAAGCTTTTTTGAGGATTGCAGACACCTCATGAGCCTTCCCCGATATACTCATTGCTTCGATCCAGAACAACAGCTTTTCGTACATTATGAACTTCATCGCCTCCACCAAAATCTCCTCGCATTGAGTCTGGACAAGGTGGTCTGCCCAGAAAAGAGATGAATATGAAACAAGGGGGGAGAGGGAAGACTTGTTAGCAGCCGGATAATCCACATTCTTTACGCTCGAAGACTCTAAATTGCTCATATTGAAGTGAAGCTCTGATGACACAATAGTGGTAAAACACAGCACGGCAAGTTGACGTTCGTGAAGACTTCGATTTTTGACACCAGAAAGCTTGGGTAGGTATCGCCGAAAAGAGTCAGAGAGAAGGAAATCCTCGAATGACCGATGATGGAATCGAAGGATGGGGCCGGAGTCAATGACAGACACGAGACCGTCTCTGATAATATCAGCGTGTCCACCCCAGGGAGTTTCATGAGCATGGTGTCGTCCAATGGCTGTTTGGCGAAAATTATTGCACCGATGGCGGAGGTGATTGCCTTGATCTCTTCCTCTTCGAGATCATGGAATGAGGTTTGGATGACAGTGGAGTACAAGGAATACAACTCTTTAAATCTATCTGCAGTCCCCTTGTTTTGAGGATGTCAAAGCGTTGTTTGGGATTTTTTTTAAGAAATTTAGCAACAGTCGTTGCCCAAATAAACATGCCAGCGGCTTGAGGAACAAGATAATCACAAGCCTCACTCACCCATGCCTCATCCATCCCCATCGCACTGAGACATGACATGAGGAATGCCTGGATGTCCTTTGATGCACTGTCTTCAGGTTTGACATCATTTCCAGAGGGAATATTGACATGGATGCTTATGGATTCTGGGAAGGTCTGGGTGATCTGATCCTCTGGCCTGCTGGTAATGATCAACTTGAACTTCTTCAAGCAGTCGGACAGAGTCCAACGCTTGAGCGTACGCAGGAGGCCCTCGTAATTATCCATCCCAGATGAGTCGTGCCTGAGGCCACCGCATTCATCCAATGCATCTATCACAATCACCGGAAGTTCCTCGTGTGAAACGTCTTCCAGCATGGATATTGGTTCCTCAATGAGCGCCTTGAAAAGGTGATCAATGTTGGATGAGCTCAGTTTTGTATTGCCTTGGGCTAATTGTTGACGAAGAGGAGGATAGCAGCAGGCAAGATCACGGGCGACGATACGCCACAACGCATTTGTGGTAATCGTGGTAGACTCTGTGCGGTCGAACCGGAACCATATCACATGTCGATTCTGGTCCTGTATTCGCTTCGTAATGCTAGCTGCCAATGCTGATTTCCCAACACCAGGAGATCCCCTTATCCATATCACATTATGACCGTGAGTGTTCTTGATCTCAGTTTCAATCTGTTGAAGGATGTCATGGCGGGTGCCTTCCATACACGGTTCCCGAAGGGAGAGTCTATTCCCCCCAATAGCGATCACCAGATCATGCAGCTCCTTCTCAATGGCTTGCACCAACCGGATCTCTATAAGAAGGTCTCTGTCGAATCTTTCTGTAAAAGCATGTAGTTTGTCCCGTAATCCAGCTGCTTTGTCC
>Ga0153998_1000011_pt1 | contig 22367 bp, 17 predicted proteins | sample TSNC082MetaG_FD_104725 | JGI IMG/M metagenome (GOLD analysis project Ga0153998, IMG submission 104725) | Attine ant fungus gardens microbial communities from North Carolina, USA - TSNC082 MetaG | ecosystem: Host-associated > Fungi > Mycelium > Unclassified | place: USA: North Carolina, Lumber...
ATGTAGAACAATAGGTAGTAATCAGGTGATGATCTGTACTAGTGCACAGACCATCACTTTTCTGTATATAAGGACTCATAGTCTGAGGATTAGACCTCAGACTTAACAACATCATTTGCTGCTTGTCTAACTTCGCTTTTTTGAGCTTTTAAAATATCCAAATCATCAATCACAAATCAGTAAGTGGCCATTTGTGATAGGGTGCACCGGCTCCTTCTGTTGGTGCGCCTTTTGCAGCTTTGCTGCATATGCTATCCTTTTCTTTCTCTCCCACAACAGACACTCTCTGCACCTGTACCCCTTCTCTCCACACTTATAATCTTCTCTTCTACTCCACATTGCATTACTTTGCTCCCTAATGCTTTAAACTTATTTTGGGGAATAACTGTCTCCTTCTCTCTTTCTCTCTTATTTCTACAGTTACAGGCCAGGTGCCCAAACCCTTTGCAACTGAAACACAACTTTTCTCTTTTTCCTTCAAGTTCTTCCCTCAGTTTGGTGAGGGAGCATTTTTCTTTGAGCAAGTTGCTCATCAGTGAATTGTATTGTTGCAAAGACATGGTGCTATGTCTTTGCAAGGAGTACAGATTTAATGATTGATCTTACTAATGTTACATCTGTTGGGGCACAAGATCTTCACCCAACTAGACACCTATTATCTTACTTACTACTGCCCTAGTAATATGGTTATACAATCACTTTATAGAGGAGATCCCTACTCTAGATGACCTTTTAGGAGTAACCGTCAATTCTCTGCATATACTACTTACAATGGAGCATAGCATAAGGTTTATACTAGGAAGTAGTACAAGTAAACTACTAAACACCACTTGATTGCGAGGTCAGGTCTCAGTAGTAATACCCAAGCTTGGTACTATACTTTTACCCACTGTCCCTAACTGACAGTGAAGTCCCCTTAAGCCAAGGGTCTAACTATGTATAGAGATGGCTAGTGATCACGATGATCACTGGCCAAGGGTTGATAAGATGAGAGTAAAGGATGAGCAGGGTCCAAGGCAGACAGTGCCCTAGTAGTGAAATCGAGTTCTAGTATTAGTGAGCTAACTCCTGAGCTAGAATTAAGCCAACTGCTCTTTTATCAGCAATTGACAAAGAGAACTTGATAGAGTTCCCATTAGATTTGGTATACTATTTATACATGAAGAGTAACCCTAACCCTTCCTTTTGTCCTATGCTTCCCTATGAGTCACTTTTCTCTTGCATGTCCATCAATAAGAAAATAAAGAAAAGAAAATATAAAAGAAAAACAATAATCAGAAAATAAAAGAAAAGAAAAAGGAAAGAAATATAAATATTGACTTAGCCATTTTTGCCAAGTCATGACACCTATAGCATGAAGTTTATACTAAGAAACAGTACAAGTAACTACCATAGTCTATTCAATTGTAAGGTTAGGTCTTAGTGATGATACTCAAGCTTGGTATCATACTTCTACCTGCAGTTTCTAACTGATCACAAAGTCTCCTTAAGCCAAGGGCCTAGCTATATATGGAAATAACTAGCAATTGTGGTAATTGCTAGTTAAGGGTTAATAAGATATAAGAATAAGATGAGCAAGATCCAAGGTAGATAATACTTAGGCAATAGAATCAAGTTCTGGTATAAGACTTAGCAGTATCATGCTAGACAGTCATTTAGGTAATATAAGTGGTATTTTTCGCTATATTAATGAGAATAACTAGCTTAAGAAATAAGTTTAGCCCTCTAAAGATGTTTTTTTAGATGCCCAGTCATAGACTCAAGCATACTACTTGAGTAGCAAAGTAGTAGCTGTGACCACTGCTATAGAGACCTCATAGACATTTACCCAGACCTCCTAGATCAGATTTATAATAGAACTCCCTTCTAGAGTGCTCTCAAGAGTAGAAAGAACCTTAAAGGATTGTTTTCTATAGGGATGATGTCATATCTTGGTGACAGTTACTTATTTATAATGTCTAGGTTACCATCATATCAGAGCCATTATTGCTAATAGGCAAGAACTAGCAAGATGAGTTCTCTTAAGGATTGCATTACAAACCTAACAGAAGGAAACTGAGGCTCAAAGATATAATAAGATATAGAGGAGTAGTAGAAGGACTAGAGAGGTTAGGCAAAGAGATCAAATAGAGAGATAAAAGAAAAGGTTTGATAAAGACAATGCACTCGAGAACAAGATAACCTAAGATTACTACCTCTCTTTATGGCCCATCAAAAGGCTCGAGAGCTATCTATTGTTTAGAGAAGATCCCTAGGAGTAGGATTAGGGGAGTAAAAAATAGTAGCCAAGTAATTGGGAGAGGTATTTTACTCTTACTATCTTTGGGAATTTGAAAGTTTTCTTTGTTTCTTTTCTTTTGTTGTATCTTTGATTTGCAATCCTAATAAAATCTAGGACACAGAAGAGACATCATAACATTATTCTCCTATCATTTCTCCCTCTGTTGCTCTAGAGCTTAATGGCTATTTGAGTGATTGAGGTTTTTTTTTACTTTTGCTTTATGTTAAAAACCCTATAAAATTTCTCTTGAAGAGATACTCAACCTCAAGAAGAACTTGAACACTTGCTTATGCTAAGAGCTAACCCTTGCTATGCATTTTTGGAATAGGCTTCCAGTTGTACAGTTAGCTAAAGTAGAGCTTACATGAAGGCACAGGAGTTCTAGGTAGTACTGCTATATTGACAGTGAGCCAGACTACTAGGCTAGGTAAGGACAGTAATATTACAGTATGAGATGAATGCATGCCTTTGAGATCTGGCTGGGTGAGGGTTCTCTCAAGTAGATACTAAAAACAATTCTACTTTCTAGGTTTCTATTGGATATTTTTCTATTATTCATCTTTGTAAGCTCTCTATTCTTTGATTTATCTCCCCAGTATCTACTTGTTAGCATATAACTGTGAAGCAGCTTAGAGATTTTATCTCTCTGACCTTGCATTTACCCTTGTTTAGATTCACATCCCCATCAGCAGTAAACACTTAATCCTACTCCTTATCTGAGTTAACAAGAAGAACTTAATAGAGTTCTCATTTAATTCCTGTATACTACTTATACAAGTACTACATAGTCTATATACTATTTTCCTATACTCATCATATGACTCTATTATGTGATGTGACCTTGTGACATCCTGACATGTGACTGTGATGTATGACATTTGTCATATGACACTTTCCCATACTCTTTCCTTGTGTAGTAAGTCCAAAAGAAAAAAAAAAGTAAAGTAAAGTAAATAATGACTTAGCTATTTTGCCAAGTTATGACAACTACCTCCTATTTTGTTCTCTATTCTTTTTCTTCTAGTACTATGCTTCTTAGAAGCATATCCTACACACTGCTATGCTTTTGTGCCTTTTTTCATAAGGGATGCACTGGCTTTCTCTTTTTCTATGGTACTTTTCACAGACTGACTATATATGCTATCTTTTTCTTTCTTATTTGTTTTTCTTTTATCTGTCACAAACTTTATTTGGACTTATCTCCACAATGGTTTCTATAGTCTTAATGGTGCTAGAAAGCCCTTAAGAAAACCTTTTGATTGATACCAGATATATCTTGAGGCAATTAATATTAACCAAGCTATCAGGTAATCAGTAGATAATTGTTATGAACTCCTCTAGAACCCGGTGTTCAAGTTGGAAAGGAATTTATTAACCAGGACAAAACTAGGGTTCTATCACCCTTACTAACTACTTATATATACTTTGTAGTCTCCATTCTATATTACGTCATCGACTCATGTCTTCCTCTCACTGCTACGTCATTACCTCAAGTGTTCCTCTACCTACTACGTCACTATTCCGTTATAGAATGAAGACGAACTATTACATTACCTCCCTCCTAAGATTGCATCCTCGTGATATCAGCATACATTTTTCTGGGTAATTAGATGGTAGGGACTCTAGGAGCATCTGGGTGTTTTTGATGAAACTCCTTACACGATCTTGGAGCTCCTTTAATTACTTTGTCCCTATTTTTCCAAGTTCTTTCCTCGAGTGGTTGACCCCTCCATTTGATGAGGTATTATAGTTTACCTCCTCTCTATCTAGAGTTGAGTATTTCTTCTACCTCTTGTATGTTAGTTGGAGTGGTAGGGTTAATGACTCTATTATTGGATTTTTGGGATTACTGTTCAAACATAGGCTTCACATAAGATATGAGATACAATTCGTTGATGACGGGATGAATTGACTTCTATGTGAAGGGAATTTTGAGTTCATAGGCTAATTTGCTGACTTTCCGTATTATAGAAAAGGGTCCTAATCGTTTGGTCAACAATTTCTTCTAAGGTTGATCTGTACTATAATGTGTCACATTCACCATACTAAATCTCCATTCTTTCGCTCAATCTCTAACTTCTTCTTAGCATCCCACTTCTTTTTCATCATCACATTTGTTTTCTTTAATGCCTCTTCTACTTTGTTTCTAATTTCTCTAATTGTTTTGAGGAATTCTTTGGTTCTAGGGGAGTTGTCTGTAGTTTTCCCTATGTCTTGTCCCATGTTTGGATGATGACCTAAGTTGACTAAAAATGGTGATCGTCCTGTACTAGAGTGAATCCGATTGTTATAAGAGAACTTAGCAATTGACAACTATTCTGCCTAGTCATTTTGTCAGTAGTTGCAGTATAGTCTCAAATACTGTTCAAGTTCTTGATTAACCTGTTCTGTTTGTCTATCAGTTTGGGGATGATAGGCAGTCAAAGGATTTTTTTCCACTCCGAGTCAACAACATAGTTCTTTCATGAATCTAGACATGAACTATGGTCCTCAATCACTGATAACCTTCTGAGGAATCCCTACATTCTTGAAGACTCGATCCCACAATACTTTGGCTACTCCTTGTGCTGTGATGTTCATGTTGATTGGTATATAATGAGCCATCTTGGAAAAGCGATCTACTATCACCAATATTCCATCATACCCTGATGACTCTAGTAGCAGTCCTATTAAGTCAATACTGATAATCTCCCAGGGGCCCCTTGGGATTTTGTTAGGGTGGAGATTATTTCTCTTGGGTTGTTAGTTGGGTTTAGTTGCTTGGCATCTTTCACAGCCCGCGATGTATCGTTTTATGTCTTCTAGTATTTGAGGCCACCAATAATTTCTTGTGATTAATTCGTGCATCTTGGTATAGCCTGGGTGTCCTGCTAGTTCAGAGTCATGGTGTCTAGTAACAATTTCTTCATGGAGCATAGCCGAGTCTAGAATGTAAATTCTCTCCTTCCATAGTATCACTTTTTCTTTTCTCTTCCAGCCTTCTTCTGACCTTTCTACTGCTCCTCACACTTTTTCTTCTGCAAATTCTTCTGCTTCTTCTATTTCTTTCCAAAATTCTCCTTCCTGAGTCATAATGTTCCTGAACTATTCTTCTTTCAACACCATCTTATCTTCATTATCATTCTTTCCTTGGCTATGATCTGGTCTTCTGAATAACACATCTATTTTCTTTTGAGAGCTTCTGGGCTTGTGTACTAGCTGGAAGTTATATTCTTGGAGTTCTGTCGTCCATCGAGCTTAATGATGATTGAGCTTTTGTAGTTTCTTGAAATATCCCAAATTTTTATAATTAGTCCATATTTCAAACTAATCACTTTCTATAAGATATTGTCTCTATTGTTTGAGTCCTTCCATAATTGCCAATAGTTCTTGATCGTAGATTTCATAATTCCTTTCTGTCTCGTTCATTGCCTTAGACAGGTAAGTGATAGGTCCCCATAAGCTATCTTCTTGTTGTTGAGACAACACTCCTCCTATAGCATATCCAGAGGCATTAGTTTCTAGTCACATCTTTCGCTTGGGATAAGGGATGGCTAGTGTTGGGGGGTTCGTCATCTTGTTTTTGAGCTTATTGAAGGTGCTCCTCTCTTCTTCTTGCCACTTCCACACTTTCTTTCCCATTAACTCTGTCAGCAGTTTGGCTACTTGTGCAAACCCAGGTATGAACTGGCAATAGAAATTACAAAATCCCAAGAATTATTATACTTCTCTCTTGTCTCGAGGTTCTGGCCATTGGGCTACTTCTTTCGTTTTGGTGGGATCGGTTTCTATGCTATCTTGTGACAGGATGACTCCGAGGTATTCAATCTTCATTTGGTGGAACTTGCATTTCTTTGGGTGAAGCGATAATTTGTTGTCAGCTAGTATTTGTAAGACTTGCTTCACTATACTCCTATGTTTGTCCATCATTTGGGTGAAGATCAGAATGTCATCCATATAAATCACGATCTTTCCTGCCATTATCAGCTCATGGAATAGAGTGTCTATCATGAGTTAAAAGGTCGCTGGTGAGTTGCACATGCCAAAATACATGACCAGAGGTTCGAACAGACCTCTGTTAGTTTGGAAGGCTGCCTTCCACTCATCTCCCTCTTTGATTCTCATATTGTTGTATCCCCATCGAATGTCGAGTTTGGTGAAATATTTGGCTCCTCTTACTTTATCAATCAATTCTTGAATTAATGGCAACAGATATTTATTCTTTATCGTTATTTCATTGAGTCGCTAATAATCTTGTACTGGTCGTAGAGATCTATCCTTCTTTTTTATGAAAAAGAAGGGAGCTGCATATGGTGACTTGGAAGGTCAAATTTGTCCTGACTTTAAATGTTCTTTGAGGAACTTATCGAGTTCTTCTTGCTCCTTGATGTTTAATGGATACACTTTGCAGTCCTTTAACATTGCATTTGGTATTAATTCAATGGCGTGGTCCCATTTGGACCGGTCTGGTAACTTTTCAAAGACGGTTTTGCTGAAGACTTGGTCATTGAAATCCTCGTATTCTTTGGGGATATTTTCTTCTGCTTCTTCTGGGTCTTCACTTCTACTCCTGATATTTAGTTCTTCTCTTCTCCATGCTTCTTCTTCTAGGTTAACAAATAACACTTTCTCTCTATCTTCTATCACATTTTCCTCTATTTCTTCTTCAATTTCTTCTTCTGGCTCTCTTATAGCGTAGATCTTTCTGCACTATTGTCAATAGTTTTGGAGACTTATTGAAGAATCTTTCCAGTTGATGGTCAGATTATATTTCTGTAGCAAGTCGTACCCTAAGAATAGGTTGTGGTTACTGAGATTTGTTACCAATAATTAAATCAACTCTTGATGATCACCGATAGTCATGTTTATTTTGACAACTTCCATAACACTTCTATCTTTATTGGTGGAGCTATTGGCGTTATAGCAAATGATTGGAAACGGTAGCTGGCAGGTGTTGATAAGGTTTTCCTTTATGAATTTTTGACTTATACATGAGCTTGAGCTTCCTGAGTCGACTAAGGCCTGTTTGTAAAATGTTCTATGAGTATCTGTTGTTGACAATTTGACTCGAATGTTTAGTTGTTTATCTCCCATTTTTCTAAGTGCCGAGGGTTCCTCCAATGTCTTAAGAGCCATTAGAACTTCATCATCCATCATCTCATTTAACTCTTTTAGTTTCTTTTTAGTGCATTCTTCTTCCCTTGAACTATGGGCACATACTTTTAGTATGCCCAATACTTCTTCTTTGTTATTCTATTTAATCTTCTTTGCTATCCATTCTGTTGAGTAACCTTTGTTTGTTTTATATTTTCTTACACCAAAGTAGTCTAAAAAGTCTTTTATTACTTTATCTGGTAATCAAACTTTTGAGTCTACTAAGGCAGGCAAGTTGGTGCTTACTCCCTGCCCAAGGAAAAATCCTCCTTTGTCTCCTCCACCATTTTTACTTCTTCTCTTCTCTCTCTCCTTGGTTTGGAGTACCTTGCAGCAAGATGACCCGTTTCTCCACAGTTATAACACTTCCTTATCTTCCTATGTCTGTCCATGTCCATTGCATTGGGGTCTCACCTCGGAATATCCAAAACTGATTTTTTTCTCACATCTCCCAAATTCTTTAATTGCTTCTCTTCTTGACCTCTCAAAACTCAATGCCTTCTCGTACCATTTATCCAATGGATCCAAATTCCTTAATTGACCAATCTCGACTAATTTTCGTGCCAGTGCTAGGTGAATCCTTTTCATAAACAATCCTACTAGCGCCACTTCATTATAACCAGACAGTTTCTTCCAGGTGACAAATTCAGACCAAAAGTCTTTAAGTAGTCAGTTCTCTTGTTTTAATTTGACTAACTTTTCAATCACATGAGTCTGTGTTTCTGTTGATATGAAAAATTATGCCATTTCATTAGCCATTCTTTCCCAAGTTTCGAATGGGGGCTTGTTGACCATAGTTGATATATCAAGTTCTCCATTAGTTTCTTTCCACTCTTTTTGAAAAGGTAAGAACTTCCATATTTGTGCGTCTGCCCATCGTTGGGCCCGATTTTCCTTTCCGCCTTTAATCTTCCCAAGAGCTATTTCAATTCTTTCCCATTCTCTTGAGATATTGTTACTTTGGAAGAACAGTGTCATTCTTTGGCACCAAGCCTTGACTTTATCTGGACCTCCTTTGAAGTCGTCAGGTTCCTTCATTCTCCTTTTGGTCAGTTTATCAGCGAAATCCTTCTTGATTTCTTCCATGAAATTCTGTATGTTCGTTGCATAAACGTCTTTGGTTTCTCTTCCAAGTTCGTTCCATGCATCAGCTAGAGAGTTGAAGAAGAGGGTTATGATAGTGTCCAGGAATGCTGTAATGACGGCAAGTGGAATCATAATAGTGGTTTAGAGAATAGAGTTTGATTTGATAGTAGTTTCGTCCTTATATTACAAACTCCTCTAGAACCCGGTGTTCGAGTTAGAAAGGAATTTATTAACCAGGACAAAACTAGGGTTCTATCACCCTTACTAACTACTTATATATACTTTGTAGCCTCCATTCTACACTACGTCATTGACTTGTGTCTTCCTCTCACTGCTACATCATCACCTCAAGTGTTCTCCTACCTACTATGTTACTATTCCGTCATAGAACAAAGACAAACCGTTATAATAATCTCTATGATATCACATATTAAATTGCTAATATCTTGGAGACTACCACAATTTATACTTTGCTTTTTGGATCAGCAAAAGCTCTCTTCATACTGCTCAGAATCATTCTAAAACAACCTTGAGGCAATCAATGTCAATGGAGATATAAAGTCCTTAATGTTTCTATATGAACTTAATTAATTATCCATAAATACTCATTTGTCTTTTATTAGAACAAAAAACAGCCTCTATATGGCTAAGTTATCACATTTTCAAGTGCAAAGGCACTACTATATGTAGAACAATAGATAGTAGTATGTGATAGTTTGTTCTAGTGCATAGACTATGTAGTCTAGTTATAAGTAGTAAAAATACAATGAGAAACTTTATCAAGTTCTTCCCTTTTAATTGTCACTGGTTGGGGTTAGAACTTCAGTCCTAAGTCTATACCTTAACAATTCTGTATATAAGGACTCATAGTCTAAGGATTAGATCTCAGACTTAACAATATCTTTTGTCACTATCCAAACTTTGCTTCTAAGCTCCTTTGAGCTATAGTATTTATAATCACAAATCAGTAAGTGATTATTTGTGATACTATTTCAATGTTTGGACACTTCCATTTGAAATTTCCAACCCCTAACGCTTGAAATACTTCACTTTTACTATCTCTTGTCTCTTTACTTTTACTTCCTCTCTTACTTTACATCTCATCACTTTATTTGCTAATACTTCAAATTTATTCTGGGGAAATGCCTTCCTTTTGTCTTCTTCACACTTATTCCTACAATTATAGGCCAGGTGTCTGAACCTCTTGTAACTTTGACATTTTCTTTCTTTTTTCCCCTCTAGTTCTGCCCTTAGTTTAGTAAGAGCACAGTGTTGATTGAGCATATTGCTTATGAGATTGTTGAATTGTTGAAGAGACATTATACTTTGTTCCTTGATAGTTGATTTGATCTTACTATGGTTACATTTGCTAGGACACAAGATCTTTACCTAGCCAGACACCTACTGTCCTAATAATATGGTTATACTATCACCTCAAGGAGAGGATTTCTAATTTAGAGTTTTCCTAATGATGTGATGTTACTCCTCTGCATGCAAGGTCAAGTCTTAGTAATAGCAACTAGGCTTGGTGCCATATCTCTACTGTTAATCCCTAACTAATTGACAAGTTTTCTTAAGTCTAGGGCCTGGTTATATTGTAGTGGTCCTGAGTTGTATCATTTAGGTACTTAGAAAGATAAGAGAGCAAAGAGTAAGCAAGGCTCTGTGATGAGCAGCACTAGAATAAGAATCAAGTTCTGGTATAAGACCTTAAGCTAGGTACCTTAGAACTTATCCAAGTTAACAAGAAGAACTCGATAGAATTTTGTTAGATTTATAAAGCTACTTATATAGAATACTAACCCTAAACTTAGCTAGCATCTCACATATCCTAGTATAACTAAAAGAAAAGAAAAAGAAAGAGAATAATAAAAATGAAAAAATATATATATTGACTTAGCTGTTTTGCCAAATCATAACAAATAAACACTGTACTTGTCTAAGTTCAACTTTACACTTAAATATGTACTAGAAAGAAGTATAGGAAAAGCAGATGGGTTGAGTAGAAGACCAGATTGGCAAAAGGGGATAAAAAAGAATAATAAGAATAGAATGTTAATTAGACTAAAGTGAATAAAAAAAACAGAAGTACTAGTGGTAGAAGGAAACTTGAGAAAGAGAATCAGAAAGATGCAAGAAAAGAACAAATGGGTAGTAAGAGCAGTAGAGAAATTAAAGAAAGCATGAATAAAGATACTCAAGGATGAGGAATGGTCAATTGAGAAAAAATTAGTTATAAGGGAGAGACAGATATCATTGAGTTAAGAACAAAAATGAGGGGAAACTTGTTGCAAATATACAACATACTTCATTATTATCTCAGCTATTTATTTTACACAAAACAATAAGACATAGAATAATAAGGAATTATATATATTATGTAGGCTTACATAACATTCAAACTATCACAAATGGTCACTTACTTATTTATGATTGGGCTTTAATACTTTGAAGAGTTCAAAAATGCAGTGACAAAAGAAGTTGTTAAGTTTAAGGTCTAATCCTCAGATAAAAAGTCCTTATATATAGAATTGTAATGGTCTGTGTACTAGAATAGGCCATTACATGCTACTACCTATTGTTCTATATATGGTAGTGCCTTTGTATTACTAAAATGCAATAACTTAACTATATAGAGGCTGTCCTTTGTTCTAAGAAAAGGACAGATGACTATCTATGGGTAATTAATTAATGTCTATGTACAAATATTGAGAACTTCATATCTTCACTAATATTAATCACCTCAAGGTTGTTCTAGACTTATTCTGAGCATTATGAAAAGGGCTTCTATTAAGCCTAGAACCAAAGCATCAATCATGGCATTTTCCAAGATATTGGCAATTTAATAAATGGTACCATAGTAGTTATGTTATGAATATTGAGTAGGACTACAACTATTATTAGCCATAGTCTAATAATGAGTGGATAGTCAATGAGATGTTGACACTATTGGATGAAGACATCACAATGCAGTAATGCATTAAATGTCTCAGACTTAGAACATTGGACTTATAGTATAAACATGTTAAGGACAGAATTACAAAAGACAGAGGAGTGAAGTAATAGATAAAAGTACTCTCTGGAATGGAATAATATACTATGTCGGAGGAGAATATTACTTAACAATAGTGTAAACTCCAAAGGAAGACTCCAGTAGAAGGTAAAAGACGTCGGAGTAGAGTACAACTTAATGAATGACCTTGGCTTCAACTTATGTATTGTGTCCCAGTTTCCAGTCATGAGATGGTCGCATATTTTGGAGTGAAGGAAAGTCGTCAGAGAAGAGGTCCTAAGGAAGTGAACTAGAAATCTGGAATGGACAAGAAGAGGGTTAGGACCAGATGATATCAATTTACAGACTAAGAAATTACATTGTAACTATATAGTACTTATAGGAAGTCCAGAATAGGAAAAGAGTAGTCTACTATACTATTAATTTTAGGAGAATTATTAGGAGAAATAAATTACATAATTATCATATTTTTGGAATATGACAGTACCTCTCCTTTAAGACTGAGCCCTCGAAGCTTCTATGCATAAGCAATCTAAATATTATCTGATTTATAGTTTTAAAAACTGGCTTCATGAAGTTTTTTTTCTTGATCCTAAACTATAATGTTGTCACAACACACTATCAACTCTGTTTTGATGTTAGACTCTGACAATGAAAGATATGAGCAGGAGCTTGTAAAATAAAGAGAGAAGGCAGAGACAAGGCTCTGGGAGGAAGAGGAGAAACAACAGGCAGAGTGCAAAGCAAGAAAAGAGGCAAGGGTAGCTGAGAAAAAGAGACAAGAGAAGGAAGTGAAAAGGCAAGCAGAGGAGAAGAGACAGCAAAAGAAGAAAGCAGAGAGATAGATAAAGACAGAGCAAGAACGACGAAGGCAAAAAGAGGTGGACGATACCTTTTGTTAGGAAGTGGATCGATAGGCGGCAGTCATGTAGGCACAGAGAAAAAATTGGTTGAAGAAGCTGAATCTGGAACTAGTGGTAGTTCCACCGTCAAATGAGAAGATGAATCTGATTGACCTTCCTCCTTTAACAAAAAGGCAACAAGTCCATTATTTTCCCAAGGAGACTTTGGAACAATACCAGGAGAGGAAAGAAATGGCTAAGGAGTTGGGAATAGAGCCAATGGGTAGAGAAAATCCCTGTGAGTGGTGTACCAATTTTGGTATACTGTGTTTACCACAGAACCTTCCATAAGTTTTATATTTTTCAGAGTAGAATCATTGGTCAAATTAGTTTTAGAAATGCAACATCTTGTTCTCCCTGTGCCAGGGCAAAGACAGCTTGCAAGCCTTTTGACGCAGATAGCGTGCAGAGAAAGGCAAAAAAAGAAACAGCTAGGAGGGCATGAGCAAGGAAAACCAAGCAATAGACAGACACAGAGTGGAAAGAGCAGGTGTTAGAAAAGTTGGAGAAGATGGATGAGTTGGTTGTTCAGGTCAAAAGGGTTACAGATGCATTGGAGAGAATAGCAGGGATAAGGTCAAAAACTCCAGAGAACGACTTAATTTCCTGGCTGGCATCCAGAGGGGAAGAAATAGAGACAGTAGAGAGAATTGACAAGAAAAAAGAGAAAGTTTTCTATGGTTGCATTTTCTGTTGGTACTGGAGTTTTGTAATTCTTTTTTTCTTGAATATTATTTTTTTTTGTTTTTTGTCTATGGGTAAAAAATGGATGTGAGTGATAACAATTGAGGAAGCAAGAATACAAGTATTTGACTACCGCAAGGGAAAACTGTGGAGGAATACATATGCGTGAATTTTGCAGCAGAGACTGCTTTTGAAATACAAGTATTAGATTGCAACAAAAACTATGGAGCAGAATACAAGTAAGCAAATCAGTGTAAAGGAAGCTGCACTCCGAAGTGTGTATAAGTACTCATTATTATTATTATTTTTATCATTATTATTTTTTTTTTTTGAAATGGATTGAATGCAAAGAAATAGAGTCAAGAAAGTGAAATATAGGTATTCAGGGTCATAATGGTCCCAGTTTAGAGGGATACTTGAGATGAAAATCGTTTACTAGCTCTTTAGCATGTTCCAGTTCTGTTACTGGTAACTATTTGGAGTCGTTGTCTATATCTTCATATCCCAGCCATATAATCTTGTAGAGCAGTTTGCATGCCCTCCAGCAGTCAATTTTGGAGTCAACTATCTTAGAGATTTTGTATTCTAGTTCTCTGTCGATGACTACAGGTGCTGGCAGAGGTTTGGAACACTGCTGGAAGGTATTGAGTATAGCTGGTTTGAGCATAGAAACATGGAACATAGGATAAACAGCTCTCATAGTGTCCAGAAGGCAGAGTATGAAGAATTCCAGGCTAGGCTGAGCAATTATCTTATATGGTCTGAGGTATTTTTCAAAGAGTTTCTTCGATGAGTGAGTCATCTGGAAATACTGTGATCTGACGAATACTGATTGTCTGACTTGGAAGTCTGGTGGTTGTTGTCAACAAGAGTTGGTGGAGGGTTGGTATTACCTTTGGGCTTTGGCGATTTCCTCTTTAAGTATGCCTTGTAGTTCATCAAGGTCAACTATGAATTCACATGCACAAAAGGAAGCTATATCTTGTTCTGGGTATACCATGAGGTTAGAGTGGTACCCTTTGTTGACAAAGAATGGAGAGATACCAGTGGTAGTACTAGGAGCGTTGTTGTAAGCAAACTCAGCCAGGGGTAGCAGTTCTGACTAGTTGTCCTGTTGGTAATTACAATATACATAGAGATACTGTTCCAACATCTGGTTGGTCTGTTCCACTTGACTGTTTGCCTTCAGATAGTATCCACTAGTAAAGTGAAATCTCATATCTAGGGTGGTACCTAGGGAGCAGAAGAAGTGAGAGACAAACTCTGAGCCACAGTCAGACATAACATGAGACAGAACTCTGTGTTTTGAAAAGACATAGATGATAAAAAGGCATGCTAATTCTGCTGAAGTGATAGTGTTGTGAGTAGGAATGAATATGGCTTGTTTTAACAGGCAGTCTACTATTACTAGGATGGTGTCAAAACCGGAGAAGGAAGGGAGTTTCTCAATGAAGTCCATAGAGATTGAATTCCATAGGCATTCTAGAATAGAGAGTTGTTGAAGGAATTTGTATTGTCTGTGACATTGTGGTTTGGATCTTATACAGGTAACGCAAGACTTACAGAACTTTTGTATATCATTGTGGATGTTTGGCCAGGTATAATATCTCTATATGTGTCCTAGTGTCTTATTCTGGCCCAGATATCCTACTAGGACATAGTCATGGTAATACTGGAGAACTCAGAGGCATAAGTTGACGTGATCTGAAACATACATTCTGTTGTCAATTCTGAGAAAACCTGCATCATCTTTTGACCAACGTCCTTCCAGATGAAGTAAATAGTTAGAGATAGAAGAGTTAGAGGGAAGTGCTGCTAGAATATTGGAATGGAGCTGGTTTTGATCCAATATTGTGGCTGTGTGAAGTGTTGGAGTGGTGAGAATAGTTGCTTAAAGAGATACTACAATTTGTTCATGAGTAAAGACTAGACAGAAGTTATGAGGGTTCATTGAAGCATAGCCATTATCTCTCCTTTTTGGATAGATGTCCCATCGTCTAGTTAGAACATCTTGTTTGGTGCCAAGACGTCTCGAATAGAAGCAAATTACGAGGTTGAATTGTGAGAGGTACTCTGACCATCTTGCTTGTCAATGTGTTAGAATCTTGGTTGTTGAGAAATATTCCAAGTTCTTGTGATCTGTTACAATGTTGATTGGTACAGCGGACCCTTCTAAATAGTGTCACCAAGTTTTGAAGACTTCAAATATTGCAAGTAATTCTTTGTTATAGATATTGTAGTTAAGCTCCAGAGCAGAGAATGTCTAGGAGTAGGAGACTATAGGGTGGATCTCATTATCTTTAGTTGTAATGGAAAGAATAGCAGCAAGAGCATAGTCTGAGGCATCGGTTTTCACGATGAGCTGTACGTCCAGAACCTAATGTATAAGAATAGAAGCAGAGGTAAAGGCTTGTTTTAGGGCATTAAATGCCCCTTTATATTTGTCATCAAAATTCCAAGAAGTGTCTTTTCTAGTAAGACAAGTGAGTGGAATGACTATGTCTGAATAATTGAAAATGAAATGCTTGGCAAATCCTAAGAAGGACTGAATATTCTTTACTTTCTTTGGTTCTGGCCACTCCTGAATGGTTTTCACTTTAGTGTTGAACATAGTCAAGCCAGATAGTGATAGAACATAGCCTAGATATTCAATGGAATCTGAATGGAATTCACATTTTTCTGCTTTTATGTACAGTCCCACTTTTTGAAGTCGTTTTAATATCTCTTTAATATGGCTCCAGTGTTGCTTAATATTATCGGAGTAGATCAGAATGTTATCCAAGTAGACTACTACATACACATCCAGAAGGTCAGAGAACACATCGTTCATGAAGTGTTAGAAGGCAGCTAGAGCATTAGTTAGCCTGAATAGCATTACTGACCATTCAAAAGCTCTATAGCAAGTCCGAAAGGTGGTTTTCCATTTGTCCCCTTTGGTAATGTGGACCAAATGGTATGCATGTCAGAGATTGATCTTGTGTAAATACAAGCCTTACCAGGGGAATCTAAGAGGTCAGAGATGAGAGGAAGTGGATATCAGTCCTTTTTGTGATTCTATTAAGTCTACAGAAATCTACACAGAGCCAGAGGGATCCATTCTTTTTCTTTATAAACAGGACTGGCACTCCATAAGGAAAAGATGTCGAGCAAATGAATCCATTAGTCAGGTTTTTGTCAATGAATTTTTTTAGTGCTTTCTGTTCAAATTTGGATAAGGAGTAGATAGTTCCTACCAGAGAATGAGAATCTTTCTCTAGTTCAATCCGCAGGTCATAAGGACAATGGGGAGTGAGTATTTCTGCTTTGGACTTGCTAAACACATTAGTGTACTCATGGTATTCCTTCAGGACAGAAAAGAGGTCAATTTTTTCAGAGATAGTGGTAGAATTGGCCTATATTGTGAAACAGAATTGGAGGGAGAATGTTGTCGAGCCTATGAGGTGCAAGGTCCAAAGTAGGGCTGGCGCATTGATAATTGCAATGTGAGGTCACTTAGGATTAGACAGAGATGTCTCAGATGGGATAGACTGCAAAGGGTTTTCTACTAGAGAGAACAGAAAATTTACCAAGGTTTCAACAGAAGGAACTGAAGCCAGACTTTGAAGTAAAGATGGTGGTCAAAAAGATATTGACCCAGAAACCCAGTTAATTAATAGATTGTAGTGGATGAGCCAAGAGTGACCTAGTACCAAAGAACAACAAGAATCAAGCAGAGTGACATAGAAGTCAAGAGTCATATATTTACCAGAGAGGAATTTTACAGGCAATGATACTATCTCAGAAATAATATTATTTGAGGTTCTATCAAACAGGCACAGTTCCACAAGAGAAGTAGGAGTAGTAGGCAGAGAATGTCCACGAGCAAAAGCAAAGTCCAAGAAACAGTACGTAGATCTGGAGTCTACCAGCATTCAGATGGATATAGGCTAGAGATGGTCTGAAACACATACTAGATGAGAGACAAGAGATATACAAAGGGAATTAGGATTGGAAAGAGCAGATGTGTTGAGATACATTGAACTCATAGTTGCATAAACAAGTTCAATGCGACTCCTAGTTTGTGCTGAGTCTTGGGAGCTATGCTCTAGTTTTCTGAGAGGTTCTCAAAGAGTGGAGTCTCTTGTTCCTCCAAAGTAGTCAGTTATGCTCTTATTGGTCATTTCTTAGGACACCTATCTATCTTTAATCCATAATAAAGACAGAGGTTATTGTTGATACAGTGTTTGCGCTCATTACCACTTAATTTACCATCTCTGTCTAGTTTGTCAGAGAGATCAACATGTGGAGTGAACAGAGATGGCAATTTAGCAATAGAAGATAATGATCTGGGGGTTTTAGGGAATTCTGAGAAAGCGCAGTCTATGGCAGATTTGTGGATGATTAGGGATGAGACAGAGCAGAGCTTTGTGAGGAGGCAGAGTACTGAGCTATTTTCCCTTGTTTTTGGTGGTAGCTGTCTGCTGCTTCCTTCTCCATGTTCTAGAGACGATCTCACTCATGATTTCATTTCCAGTAGCGATTGTCAAAGGTAATTGCCAATTGGTATATGGCATAGAAGGAGGTGGGTTTTCCCTGTTCCCTATTTGCTATTAGATCCTGGAGGCGATTTGACAATCCCTGATAGAAATGATAGCATAGAACTATATCACCCCAGTTCAACTGTACTGCATATCGCATGAATTCTATATTGTAAGTGGCAATCTTATTTCCTTGCTTCATACAGAGATTATCAATGAGATTGGCAGCATTCCCTACTGGGTCCAAGAGTCCGAAATAGACCCAGAGTTCATCCACAAAAAGATACCAAGTAAAAAGCCAGGGTTGTGCATAGCCGAGGTCTTTCTGTTGTAGTACAACTTTGAACCAATCTTATACTACACTGGAGAGGTAGGTTATCATGAAATTGATTTTCTCTTCATCAGTGGGAAATTGCAAAGGGTTAGCATGGAAATAGAGTCAGCACTGAAATAGGAAGTGGTTAAGCTTATGAGGGTCAGAACTGTTGAAGGTGTCTAGAATATGGGCCTTCGATTGGGGAGGCTTTAGTATTGATCCTCTATTAAGGTTTTCCGATAATTGTTGGAGAGTCTCAGCTAACTGATTGTTAATGGAGTTACAGTCAGCAATAGGAGATAAAGTTTAAAATACAGGAGTAGAAACAGGAATAGGAGCGTTGACCCAGTCTGGGTCGTCATCAACATGAGGGATAGTAACAGGATCCACATCATAGTATTCTAAGGGATCCAACAGAAGTGGAGATAACAAGAGGTACACCAGAGTATGAGGTACTCTAGAATAGAGATATCTTGATCTCCTTGGGAGGTCAGAAGTTGAACGACCAATAGTTTGGTCAGCAAGAGGAATGGAATTACTCCTGGAAGAGAGAGCTACAGACTGGCGAGACATCAGAGCTAAAGCACAACAAAAACTGGTGTGAGTCTGTAAATTCTGTTAAGGACAGAATTATAGAAGACAGAGAAGCAAAGTAATAGATAAAAGTACTCTCTAGAACAGAGTAATATACTACGTCAGAAGAGAATATTACTTAACAATAGTATGAACTCCAAAGGAAGACTCCAGTGGAAGGTAAAAGACATCAGAGTAGAATACGACTTAATAAACAACCTTGGCTTCAACTTATGTGTTGTGCTCTGGTCTCCAGTCATGAGGTGGTTATGTATTTTGGAGTAGAGGGAAGTTATCAGAGAAGAGGTCCTAAGGAAGTGAACTAGGAATCTGGAGTGGACAGAAAGAGGGTTAGAACCAGATAATGTTAATTTACAGACTGAGAAATTACACTGTAACTACATAGTACTTATAGGAAGTCCGGAATAGGAGGAGAGTAGTCTATTATGCTATTCTACTATTATTAATTTTAGGAGAATTATTAGGAGAAATAAATTACATAATTATCATATTTCTGGAATATGACAGAACAGGACTCTTTGAAGAAATCTTGGACTATTTTTCTTTTTATCTTTGAGAACTAGACTAAATAGGATAATATTAGACTAACCTATTATTAAACAATGACTCAGCTCTGACTCAACTTGTCACCTTTGTCACTGATCTGTCACTTAACTAGTCACTTAGAGTTACAAGTAGTGTTATCATATTGTAACAACTGTTACAGACCTAGTTAGGATAAATACAGACTAGAAAGAGAAGAGAACAACAAGTTCTCTTTTTCTGTATTCCCTCTGTAAAACTCTACATTAAGGAATTGGTACTCTTACTGTTTTAGGACAATCTCAAGAGTACTACTCAAAGTCTTATTGACATCTATTCTCCAATATAACTTTATTGAAAACCTTAACTAGATCCTCTAACAAGAAGTGTGAAGATATCAAGTGTTAGATATAGGCTTCAAGTTGAACATCTTCAACTGTGAAGTCTAGAGTCTTGACAGATTACCTGTTGATCTGCCTGATATCTCAGCCAATACTGATTGCCTTGAGACATGACTAGTATTAATCAAAAGGTCTTTTCAAGGGCTTTCTGTAGCCATTGATACCATGAGAATTATTGAAGAATTGATGGAGATATGGCCAAATGAAGTTTGTGACACAAACTCTAATAGATATATGTACTAGAGGGAGATTTGGAAAGAGAAGTAGTTCAACTCTACTATAATATACCAGTAGAGGGACATAAAGGAAAATTATAAGATCTTAGCTATAATAACTTAGATTTACTCCTAGTCTGAGTTGACAAAGAGAACTTAATAGAATTCTCATTGGATTTTCTACTCTACTTATATATGTTTCTAACCTTAACCCTACCCTACTATCCTATATGTTCTTTTAAGTAACTATCTGCTCATGTATCTGAAAAGAAAAGAAAATTAAATATTAAGTTAGCCATTTTGCCAAGTTATAACAGAAATGGAAAATAACAGAGTTAGTAGAAAGAAACTACTAGTAGCCAGGAATAACAAAGGAGATAGGATAATATATGGAGGAATATGATGCCTGTCAATAATACAAAAACAGGAATGAGGCACCAATAGGTAAACTTATGTCCAATACAATCCCAAAAAAGCCATGGGAACACATTTTAGTAGATTTTATAGCCAAGCTTCCCTTAGCCTAGGAATATAATACCATCTTAGTAGTCTGTGACTATTTAACCAAAATATTATACTTTATAGCCATAACTGAGAAAACATTTGTAAAAGGACTTGCCAAACTGTTCAGGAACCATATCTGGAAATTACATAGGCTCCTAGAAAGTATTGGATTGGATAGAGAAGTATAGTTTGCAGTAGTAATGATAAAGGAGCTAAACCAACTCCTGGAAATTGAAACAAAGCTATCAACAGTCTATCACTCTCAAACTAATAGACAAACAGAGAGAGTAAACTAAGAATTGAAATAGTATCTTTAGGTCTTTATAGACCATCAACAGAAACAGTGGTCTAATTGGCTTGAAATAGCTAAATTTGTATATAACAACAAAATACATTCAGCAATAAAAGTGTCATCTTTCAAGGCCAACTATGAGCAAGATCCTAGGATAGAATTTAAGGAAAGAAGAAAAGGAAATTTTGTGGAAAAAATAAGGAAAATTCGGGAAAAAGCAAAGATAGCCTTGGGTAAGGTACAGGAAGAAATAAGGAAATATACAGATAGAAAGTGACAAGAAGCAGAAGAGTATAAGGTAAAAGATTAGATACTCTCAAGTACTAAGCAATTCATAGAACCTTATAAAATAAAGAACATAATATCTAGTAATATAGTAAAGCTTAACCTATCAACTATAGTTAAGATACACCTAGTAGTTAATATAAGTAGAGTATAACTGTACAAGTCACAAGTTGAAGAACAGCAGAAAATACTACCTCAACTAGTCATAATCAAAGAAGAAGAGGATGAGGTAGAAAAGATCCTTAACAAAAGAAAAATCAGAGGGAAAAATAAATTCCTAGTACAATAGAAGAAAAATTCATTGCAAAATTATCATATAAATAAAGAAGAAAGAGATATAAAAGGGAAAGAGAAAAAAGATAGAAGGAAAATTGAAAACAATGGAAAAGTTCCTCAGGACAAGAAAACTTGAGGGGAACTATGTTATAAGGAGCCCAGAAAGGAAATAATTTCCTGTGCATTTGATTTGTAACCTTAAGACATATAACAGAATCAAACCATAAATAGTATAGAAAACTTAAGTAAACCATATTATGTGACTAAACCATGTAATTGTAGAACATTCCAAAACAAGGCATGTGACCATGAGACAGTAGTACATAGACTAAGCAAAAATTGTATAAATAGTATACTAATACAATAGAGAACTCTATCAAGTTCTTTCTGAACTATCATCTACTTGGTGGAACCCTAAGTCATCAAGACTTATGTTAAAACCCAAAGGATAATAGGTTGGTTAGCTTTTGGGCAAGGTTTATAAAATCTAAGGCCTCATGGCCCAAACCATGGAACGGCTGAGTCATCCTCTGAAATAGAGGGTGGCAGTGCAGTGGCAGGCTCCTGTGACGTGACAGGTGGCTGTGACACATTAGTAATCTGTGACTGTGACAATTTGGTCACATGTGACTGTGACAGTAACAGCTTACCTCAGGTGTCACAACCCGTGACAAGTAACATTGTCACACATGATGTCACACATGATTGTGACTTGTGGGATGGTGAACATCATGTCACATCCTTGTCTGGTCACTTTGGCTATTTAGAGAATGATGCCAAAGTCCTCGCCTCATCTGTATTGCGCATTGCTCGCTTTATTCAGAAGCATCCTATTGGAAGCCGTCCTATTGAGCAGTTTCCTCCTATCTTAGGAGCAGGTTCCATTATGTGGCATCTGTTCCAAACTGTATCTGCAGCAGGGTGGGATCGTTTTAAGATCTCACCTCAGCCTGATTCTCCTTCACTTGTGGAGGCAATGAGGACCCTTTATAGTCCTAACTTATCTCAGGAGCCGTCTCCAGATACTGAGATGGCAGTTGATCAACCAGCAGTTGAGGAAGCTCCCTTCACTACTGTCACTAACAAAAAGACCAAGGGCAAGGGCAAAGTCCCTCCCTCTACTAACCCCTCTGTACCTTCCCAGAACGTACCTACTCCTGCTCCAGTGGTGTTGAGAGCGCTACCTCCACCTCCACCAGTTAAAACGGCTACCGTTAAGCCCACCCCTGCGAAGGTGGCCACCAAACCCCAGGTGCCTAAACAGGCTCCTAAGTCCTTTGCCCAAGCGGCACGTAGTGGAAATCCCCAGTCCACTCCAAGGTTTGCTCTGGCCTCTGCTCATCTAG
>Ga0153998_1000015_pt1 | contig 20896 bp, 20 predicted proteins | sample TSNC082MetaG_FD_104725 | JGI IMG/M metagenome (GOLD analysis project Ga0153998, IMG submission 104725) | Attine ant fungus gardens microbial communities from North Carolina, USA - TSNC082 MetaG | ecosystem: Host-associated > Fungi > Mycelium > Unclassified | place: USA: North Carolina, Lumber...
AACAATACACCCTTCGCTGCCCTTCAACTTGCACGAGAATTCGACCTTGGATGGATTATTCCTTCCATAATGTATTGTATCAGCAGCCACCCCTTGATCAAATCGATCGAAGGTACTGACTTTGGCGGCGAAAAGCTCCGCATGTCTTTTGAAGACCAGCGGTGCGCTCTTCTGGGTCGGGAGAAACTATTAATGTTGCAAAATCGGTATTCTCTCAGCCTGTCCATGAGTATGTCAGATGGTCCTTTTGAGGCTGAAGAGATCTGTGAAGGACACGGAAAGTGCATGATGACGAGACAGAAGATACCCGACATCATTACTGGATGGACCGTGGCATGTTACCTTGACTTTTATAGCGAACACCAGAACCTCATTGACAATGGTTTTTGTAAAACTTGCCATCCTGCTTTTCTCCGTCGCCAGCAGCAGTTTGGTGAGGAAATGTGGTCAGCACTACCTTTCATTTTTAGATTAGATACTTGGACGAATCTGGATAGACAGAAGGAGAAATCTTGGGTATAATGTAATGTGGTTTGTATATTTGATGATATGGTTATGATATGGCTATGAGGTGCCTAAGGAACCCTTGCATTAAGAGAACCATTTTCCAGAGGCATGTAATCTTTGATATCTTGCAATTGTATAATGAATCTGAATTAAGGTATTTGTTGTGTGACTCAACTTGGGTTGACAGCTAAGTCTTTGAGGGTTACAAAGAGAACTTGATGGAGTCCTCTGATGGATTACACACTTCTCTCACATGAACCATCATCAATGCAAAAAGTTCACATGTGAGAATATAAATGTATTTAATACTAGGAATACATCCAGTGGAAAAAACCCACAGAATATACCTAGTGTAAGGCTCTAGCCATGATGACTTAAGCCTACTCTAAGTCTGAGTTGACAAGGAGAACTCAATAGAGTCCTAGTTCAATTACTATATACTACTTATACAACTACTACATGGTCTGTGCACTACTTTCCCACACTTATCATGTGACTTCTTTTGTGACATCATCTCATGTGACTGTGACATATGACTTTGTCATGTGATATTTTTCCCACACTCCTTTCCTGTGTAGTAAGTCCAAATAAGAAGAGAAAAGAAAAAGAAAAGAAAAGAAATATAAATAATAACTTAACTATTTTACCAAGTCATGACATAGTCTATATAGTAACTTCATGGAGAATACCTATATAAAATGAGGTTGATTGTAACACTTGTTTAACTTTACTTCTGAGTACTTTTTGAATCTACCTTTAACCAAATTACAAACAGTAAGTGATTATTTGTAATACATAATGTTATGAATATTGAGTAGGACTACAATTATTATTAGCTGTGGTCTAGTTAGTAGATAAGATGTTGGCACTACTAAATGAAGATGTTACAATACAGTAATGTATTGAATGTCTGGAGATTCTAAAACAGACATTAGACTCTATGGTATAGACAGGACTCTTTAGAGAAATCTTAGACAATCTCTTTCTCTATCTTTGAACTTGGGCTAAATAGAACAACATCAGACTAACCCATTTATAGACTCTGACTCAACTTGTCACTTCTGTTACTAGACTGTCACTTAACTAGTCACCTTTAGTTACAAGTAGTGTTACCATATTGTAACATTGTCATAGTACCTAGATAAATACAGACCAGAAAGAGAAGAGAATGGCAAGTTCTCTCTTTTTGTATTCCTTCTGTAAAATCTTTGAGGAATTGGTACTCTTCCTTGTCTTAAAATAATCTTGAAGGGTGTTACTTAAAGTCTTATTGATATCTCTCCTCCAATATAACTTCACTGAAAACCTTAACTGGATTCTCTAACAAGGAGTGTGAAGATATCAAGTGTTAGATATAAGCTTCAAAGTTGAAACATATATTCAACTGTGAGGTTTATAGTCTTAACACATTGTGTTAGCTAAAGCACTCTTCTTCAAGAACATACTCTTTATTATATTTTTTAAATTATATTCACTACTACCTACCAGTAGTTAGGCTTCTTTACAAATTTTTTTTCTTATTTGGACTTGCTACACAAGGAAGGAGTACAGGAAAGTATTACATGATAATATCACATGTTATATGTCAGGCTGACATCATATGAATGGAGTCACATGATAAGTATGGGAAAAATAGTGCATAGACTGTAAGGGTGACTGGGGCACAAGACTTCAGGAGAATCCTCAGTTATATTACAGTTTGTGATTATAATACAACTTACCTCCAGAAGAATCCTCAGAGATTAGGATGAGGCTCCTGAAGAGATCTTCTACATTATATATACTAGGTTTACATTCTTTAGTGTCAGGGTCAGTGTAATTGGAGCTATACTAGTGTGTTCAAGTATTACTAAAGTAATACTTAAACAGGCTTAGGCTGCTCTGGAGTGTTGCTGTGCAGTTTAGGGGTGGAAATAGAGCTGTTCCCTTACATAGACCATGTAGTAGTTGTATAAGTAGTATATAGTAATTGAACTAGGACTCTATTGAGTTCTCTTTGTCAACTCAGACTTAGAGTAGGCTTAAGTCATTGCAGCTAGAATCTTATACTAGAACTCAATTCCACCATCTAGAGTATTATCTGTTTTGGATTCTGCTTATCTTTACTCTCATTCTATTTGACTCTCAACTAGTAATCACTATGACTACTAGTCATCTCTATATATAGCTGGGCCCTTGGCTTAAGGGGACTTGTGTAGCAATTTAGCCTGAGATAACTTAATTACTCTCCAAGTCCAAGTTGACAAGGAGAACTCAATGGAGTTCCTATTAGTTTTTGTATACTACTTATACAACTTGTAAGGGGACATCTAGTGTCGCTTAGATAACCTGGTAGGGTTCGCATGATCTAGTGTTCCCATAGATCCTCGGAGTCCGCAGTACATAGTTCCTATTATCCTCTAGTTCGGGTCTCCATCATAGATACTATATAGCTATATCTGGTAGTATAGTTATTATTGTCTGGTGCATGTGACTATAGCGACTGGTGCACAGACCAGCTAGTCTAGTATATATAGCTAGTGATGTACGGTAGAATACTTTACCTCAACAATGATTGAAGCTCCTGGGCTATTCATTGCTTCTTCTTAAGACACCTGCTTTACTCTACTGCAGTATGACTGGGTGCCTCACCAAGCGTGCCCCTTATACAACTACTACATAGTCTATGTAAGAGGACCCCTCACACATGACTCCGGAGCCCATATTGGCCCTCTGGAGTGACTCTGCAGCTAATTAAATATTACTACGTAACATTTAAGCTCACCCCATTGTTCAGACCCTGGCCGCCAAGAACTGTAGAAGCAGGGACACGAAAACACTGTAGTATATATATTGTAGATTATTCCCTCCAGAAGCCTCATCTAATTCTCTAAGGAATCTTCTAGAGGTAGGTTGTAACATATTCCATGGAGTGTAATTTACTGAGGAATCTCCTAGAGTACTTTACTCCAGTTGCCCTTACAGTCTATGTACTACTTTTCTGTGGTCATCATGTGACTCTCTTGTGTGATATCATCTGTTATGTAACTCCCTTGTGTAATATCATCTATCATATGACTGTGACTATGTGACTATGTGACATAACACTTTCCCACACTCTTTCCTATATAGTAAGTCCAAAAAGAAAAGGAAAAGGAAAGGAAATATAGATAATGACTTAGCTGTTTTGCCAAGTTATGATATAGCTCAATGTTGGAATAGAGAAAGTAGACACACATGAAGGTAGATTTAAGTTGCAAAAGTTAGAGAGGCCAGTGGTAGTCAAAAATATAAATGGAACAAATAATAGTGCAGGGGCAATCACTCACCAATTAGAAGTTAATGTATACTATAAAAATCATGTAGAAAGAATGAGGATAGATATATGCAATTTAGAAAGAATGAAGGTAATACTAGAGATGCCATAATTGTAAGCCCATAATCCAGAGATCAATTGGGAGACAAGAGAGGTCAAAATAACAAGATGTCTATTACTGTGTAGAAGAAACAAGAAGAGAAAAGAAGACAAGAAAGTAAGGAAAGGAAAAAGAATAGTTATGCTAGAGGAAGAAAAGATTGTGAGATAGGCAGTAGACAACAAGAAAGATTGGAAAAGAGAAAAAGAAGTGGAAGTAGACTATAGAAAAATTGAGGAGATGGTTTCAAAAAAATTCCTAAGGTAGAAGAAAGTATTTAGAAAAGTAAAGCCAGAAAGGATGCCAACAAGAAAGTTTTGGAATTATATCATAGATTTCAAGGAGATATTTAAACTACAAAAGAAAAAGTGTCACAAACTTCATTTGGCCATATCTCCATTACTTCTTCAATGATTCTCATGGTCTTAATGGCTACGAAAAGCCCTCAAAAAGACTTTTTGATCGATGCCAGTCATGTCTCGAGGCAATCAATAATGGCCGAGATATTAGGCAGATCAACTGGTAACCACCATGGTACCATTTATTAAATCACCAATATCTCAGAAACCACCACAATCAATGCCTTGTTTCTAGACTCACCAGAAGCCCTCTTCATACCTCTCAGAATGAGCCTGAAATGACCTCAAGGCAATCAATATCAGTGGAGATATGAAGGCCTCAATGTTTGTATATAGACTTTATTAATTACCCATAGATAGTCATTTGTCCTTTTCTTAGAACAAAGGACAGCCTCCATATGGTTAAGTTATCTCTATTTCTAGCACAAAGGCACTACCATATGTAGAATAATAGGTAGTAGCATGTTATGATCTGTTCTAGTGTACAGACCATCACAATTATGTATATAAGGACTCTTTGTCTGAGGATTAGACTGTAAGGGGACCTCTAATCCGCCACTCCGGAGCCCGTTCTAGTCCTCCGGAGCGACCCCGTAGCCGATCCAATATTACTACGTAATATTGGGTCCTACTCCCATCATTCCGAGAGCACTCCGTTGCCACCTAACGCACTTTCCTTGTTCAGACCCTGGTTACTGATGTAGGGACGCAAAGACACTGTAGTATATAACGTAGATTATTCCCTCCAGGAGCCTCATCTAATTCTCTGAGGAATCTCCTGAAGGTAAGTTGTAACTATATTTCATAAATTATAATTAACTGAGGAATCTCCTGGAGTCTTTCACTCCAGTCGCCCTAACAGCAAAATTAGATCTTATTATCAGAGCCCCGGAATTTGCCAGTGGACAGCTGCCCCCTGGTTGCCCTCCGCTAACAAACTCCGGCCCCCTGATCACTCCACTCCAAAGAGATGTCGCTCCCTGCGGACACCCCCCTAGCCATCGCCGATGCTTTGGGCTATCTGCAGCACCATCTCCAGGAGTTAACCGAGCGTCATAATGCTTCAGAACACGTTATTAACAATACCCTTGCGGGCCTAACAGCCCAATTACAACAGCTCGCTCAACTGATGACCAGCCCTGCCCCCGCTCCGACAGTCGCTCCGCCTCCGATAACAACGTCTCCCCCTCCTGTCAACCCTCCTTCCCCAGTCCCATCCGCCCAACTTCTCCAGTAAACAGACCTCTGGTCAAGCCTTCTTAAACTCCTGTACGTTATATTTATGCCTGGCTCCGGAGCAGTTCAGCTATGAGGAGGAGAAAATCTTTTGGACCCTCGCCTTTTTCAAGGACAGATGTGCCACGAGGTGGACACCGGCGTTTTTCCTATCCAGTCTTGGGCCGACTTCGAATAACAGTTCCGGAGTCAATTCTTTCTGGTCAATGCAGAAGCAGATGCCGTTAATGCTCTGGAAGGCTCCTCGTACTACCAAGGAAACTGGATGGTGGACGATTACCTGGACAGCTTCCTAACCTTGGTCTCTGACGCCGGATACACAGACCTCCAGACTCTCGTGGTGAAGTTCTTCCGAGGCCTCAAGACGAACATTCAGAGCCAAATTGCCACCATGCCCTTTGGACAACCTGCTGACACTGATCCGGAGGCTTGGTATGCAGTTGCCCAGAGGATCGACCAAGCACGGCTGACCAATGAAGCCTTTCAATTCACGCTCCGTTCAACGACTACAGCCCCTATGCACTCCGCCCTTTCCCGGCCTACCCCTCTCTCGATGTTCTGCCTTCCTCAGTCCGCTCCGCCCCCCATTCCCCTGAGACCCGCTCCGCCTGTACCCTCCGGAGGAATACCTATGGACATAGACACCATCTGGAAGACGCGCCCTGCACCCCCCAAGGATATTATCAATGCAGAGAGCCTAACCATCTCGTAAAGGACTATCCTCACCGTCTAGACGTCCGGAAGTTAATCACGGAGCAACAGAAAGAATTGATCGAAGAATTGATGGCCTTGAAAGATGCGGTAGCAGAAGAGGAAGCTAGCTTCTCCCCAGAGGAGGATTTTGTTTAGCGTGGCCGGTGAAAAGTACGCCCTGGTCACTGCTAGTTAATAGGTTCGCTGTATTAGACGTAGAAGAAGTCAATACAGAAATTCATGAACCTATAGACGCACCCTCTCTCTCCCCTTCCGCTCTGGTCAGAACAACCCTACCTTGGAGGCCCAAATGGGAAAAAAGACTCCCCAGACGACTCTCTGCCAACACCCTTGACGCCCACAGAACGTCTATCGTCCTGCCTATCGAGATCAGTACTACCGACACCAGCGAGGTGTATTCTGTCAAAGCACTTTTGGACTCCGGAGCCACCGGCAACTTCATAGACAAAGATTTTGTCTGTATGAAAGGTATTAGTACCCGGAGCATCTCTCATCCCATACCGGTGTTCAAGGTGAATGGCTCTCCCAACGAAGCAGGACAAATCTCCGAAGTGGTGGATATAATCCTCCGTTATAAGACCCACTCCGAAAGGACGCTCCCCGCTGTCTCTAACCTCAGGAAGCAGAGCATGATCCTCAACTACACCTGGCTCAAGGACCATAATCTGGAGGTCAATTGGCAAACTGGAGAAGTGCAGATGAATAGGTGCCCCCCTCGATGTAAAGGATGTCGCGTGATACGGAAGGAACAAGCATCGCGGAGGAAAATGGAGGTCAGAGCCGTCAACGTCTGTCGATCTGGACCTCCTCCAGAGTATGCGGAAGACTCGGAAGAAGACGAGACCCCCCTCCAGATATGCGAAGTTGAATACGAGCAATGGGACAGACTCTTCATGACGAGAATCCTCTCAGAACCTGCTGTGGAAGACCTTTGTGCCACCTCTACAATCTCCCAGAAACTTGCAGAAGGAGCCCGTCGAGCCTCGGAAACGTGGAAAGGACTTCTCACCCTACCCGGCTGTACTAAAGGATTCGAATTAGTGTTCGCAAAGGAAAACTTCAATATCCTCCCGGAGCATAGATAGTGGGACCACGCTATCGAGCTTATTCCAGGCTTGGAGCCTAAGTCATCGAAAGTATACCCCCTGTCTCCGGTGGAACAAAAGGAGTTGGACTCTTTCCTGGAAGAGAACCTGCATACTGGACGAATCCGCCCTTCCAAATCGTCTATGGCAGTCCCGGTATTTTTCATCAAGAAAAAGGACGGCTCCCTCTGGTTGGTTCAGGACTACCGAGCACTCAATTCCATGACAGTCAAGAATAAGTATTCCCTCCCACTCATCTCCGAACTCGTGTCGCAACTCCACAGAGCCAGATACTTCACTAAGCTGGACATTTGCTGGGGTTTCAACAACATCCGCATTAAGCCCAGAGATGAATGGAAGGCAGCCTTCTAGACCAATCGAGGCCTGTTTGAACCCTTGGTAATGTTCTTTGGCATGACTAACAGCCCGGCCACCTTCCAGACCATGATAAACGACATCTTCCGGGACCTCATAGCAGAAGATATCATAGTGGTCTACCTGGATGACATCCTGATCTTTACTAGGACGGAAGAGGAGCACACGAAGGCTATCAGACAGGTACTACAGGTCCTACAGAAACACAAACTTTTCCTCCGCCCAGAGAAATATGAGTTTTGCAAGGAGCAGATCAAGTACTTAGGACTAGTCATCTCGGAGAATGAAGTTTCCATGGACCTGGTCAAAGTCGCGGGAGTCCGAGAGTGGCCTACTCCAGAAAACAAGACAGACATCCAGGCTTTCCTCGGCTTCGTCAACTTCTACCAAAGATTCATCTGGGATTTCTCTGCCAAAGCTCAACCTCTCTTCGACTTGACATGCTCCGAACAAGTCTGGACATGGAGTGGAAGGGAACAGACAGCCTTTGAGGACCTCAAAATGGTGGTGACCACTGCTCTGGTGTTGATGTCCCCTCAGGACTCAGAGCCTTTCCGGGTTGAAGCGGATAGCTCGGACTTCGCCACAGGAGCAGTCTTGTCTCAGCAGTCGACGACGGATGGAAAATAGCACCCCGTAGCGTTCTACAGTAAGTCCTTGTCCTCCGTAGAGCGGAATTACAAAATCCACGACAAGGAAATGCTGGCCATTATCCACATGCTAGAAGAGTGGAGGCACTTCCTAGAAGGAGCGACCCATCCGGTAGAGATCTGGACCAACCACAAGAACCTCGTGTATTTCATGACGGCCAAGAAACTTAACCATCGTCAAGCCTGTTGGTCCTTGTATTTGGCTAGGTTTGACTTCCTGCTTCACTACCACCCTGGACGTACCATGGGCAAAACGGATGCACTGTCGAGGAGAGCCGATCACAGAAACGGAGCTTTGGACAACGAGAACATAGTCCTCCTACGACCGGAATTCCTTGCAGTACGTGCTCTGGAAGGGGTGGAACTGACAGGCGTAGAACAGAAGATCTTGTCCGACATCCACAAGGGAAACTGGAATGGAGACCAAGAGGAACCCATAGCTAAGGCAGCACGAGAGCTCTGGAGCTCCACCAATGAGGCAGTACATTCCTCGGAGTGGTCGAACATAGACAGCCTACTCCGGTTCTGAGGGAAGATATACGTACTGCAGAGTCTGGACTTATGCAGGCAGATCATAGCCCTTTGCCATGATACCCAGATCACAGGACACCCCGGACGCTGGAAGACACTGGAACTAGTGTCTCGGAACTACTAGTGGCCTCAGATGTCTAGGTACATCGGCCAGTATATGAGTACTTGCGATCTCTGTCTCTGAACGAAGCCTTGGCGACATTCTCCTGTTGGTAAGCTTCAACTGCTCTCTGTTCTGGACACATGGTGGGATATCCTCAGTGTCGATTTCGTGGTCGAACTCCCGGAGTCCTCCAGACATGACGCCGTCATGACAGTCGTGGATGCTGTCTCCAAAAGAGTACACTTCATTCCAATGCACACGATGGTCACAGCAGAAGGAGCAGCCCGACTCTTCCTCTATTACGTCTGGAAACTCCATGGCCTCCCAAAACGTGTTGTCTCCGATCGCGGACCTCAATTCGTAGCTTTGTTCACCAAGGAACTGTACAGGCTACTAGGTATATGAATATCCTCCTCTACAGCTTGGCACCCCCAGACGGACAGACAAACGGAACACATCAACCAAGAGCTCGACCAGTTCCTTCGCCTATTCGTCAACGAATGGCAGGACAACTGGTATGACCTCCTATCGATCGTGGAGTTTCAGCACAACAACCACGTTCACTCCATGATGCAACAACCTCCATTCCTACTGAACACGGGACGAATCCCCTGCATGGGTTTCGAGCCAAGACAAGACCCTTCTAGCCTGGAGATGGTCAACGAATTCACCAAGAGAATGGAGTCTGCCACTGAGGAAGCCAAGTCCACGATCTGTAAAGCACAGGAAGACATGGCGAGGTACTACAATTGAAGAAGGTCTCTGGCTCCCGTATTCAAACCAGGAGACCGGGCATACCTAGATGCGTCAGATATCAAAACGACATGTCTGTCTCTGAAGTTGTCGCATCGCAGACTAGGACCCTTCGAGATCGAGCACCAAGTAAGACCGTTAGCCTACCGACTTAGGTTGCCCCATGGATTGAGACAGTTGCACCTGGTGTTCAACGTAGTCAAGTTGTCTGCCGCTCTGGACAATCTGATACCAGGAAGGAAGCCATGAGCTCCACTGCCATCCATTGTCGTCGACGGAGAACCGGAGTAGGAGGTAGAAGAGGTGTTGGATAGTCGCTGGCACTGGAGGAGGTTCCAGTTCCTGATTAAGTGCAAAGGTTTCAGCAGAGAGCACAACTCTTGGGAGGTGGCCTCCGATGTCAAGGCGCCAGACCTCGTTGCGGAATATTACCTGAAGCACCCAGCCACCCCAAGACACATCTGCCAGGTGAACTTCGACACTCTTTTCAAGTCCAGAACTATTGCTTCGAGGCACAGTAACATTGGAGGGGGGGTAAATGTAAGGGGACTCCTAATCCGCCACTCCGGAGCCCATTCTAGTCCTCCGGAGTGATCCCATAGCCGATCCAATATTACTACGTAATATTGGGTCCTACTCCCATCATTCCGAGAGTACTCCGTTGCTACCCAACACACTTTCCTTGTTCAGACCCTGGTTACCGATACAGGGATGCGAAGACACTGTAGTATATAACGTAGATTATTCCCTCCAGGAGCCTCATCTAATCCTCTGAGGAATCTCCTAGAGGTAAGTTGTAACTATATTTCATAAATTATAATTAACTGAGGAATCTCCTGGAGTCTTTTACTCCAGTCGCCCTAACATAGATCTTAGACTTAACAACATCTTTTGTCATTGTCTAAACTTCACTTTTTTGAACTATTCAAGTATCAAATCACCCATCACAAATTAGTAAGTGATCTTTTGTAATAGTTTGTTAAGTCTACTGTTTTCTGTCCCCCTTGATTCTGCAAAGAAATTAGGGGTTGTGTTCATTCCAGATGAGGGTTCTGGGGCTTTGAGGGTGTCTCTGTTTCTGTAAAAGGACAGAAGACTTACTGAGGGCTCAGAGTGGGTTTCTGTCAAGGACCTATCTTTATAGTAGGCTGGATCCCAGGTATAAAGGGAAAGGTCTGTCTCTCAGAATAATGAGAGCAGGCTAGCTTGTGTATCACAGCTGGTTCTGAAAGACTTTAGATTTGTGTAAACATTTCTAAAAAAACCCTTGCAGGTAGCTGGAACCACTCTGAGATCCCCATTTCTCTTTTATGAGCAGTGAGAGAAACTGAACATGACATTAACTCTACTCCCTCAAGACAGAACCTCTCATCGATGTTGGAAGGACACTTTTTAGAGTAATGTAGTGTAGTTTTTCTGCCCACACACTTCATCTGCTGAAATAGGGATATCGTGCTCACTTTTGCCCCCAAACTATGCCTGCTATCAGAAACACCAAGAAGACTCTTGTTGAACACCTCTTGCTGAAACAGGAGAGTGTGAAGGATAAGTCATTACTGAAGAGAATTAGAATGAATCCTACTCCATCTACAGAACTCTACAACAAACTTGTTGGAGCAGACCCTTGCTGGCACAAAGTAGATAATTTCTACTTCTCATCCTGCCCCCCAGAGCTACATTTTCACAAAAACAAGAAGTTATTATGCATCAAGGAGTACAAAGAACTCCTGGAACCCACCTTGGATCGCATATCACCTTTTTTCACAAAAATGTAAATTTTTCCAAACTAGCTATAAGGGGACAATATCTAGGACATTGCTTAGTAAGTTCTGAGGGCCTGAATCTATTAGTGGCTCATTGACAGTTCGTATATTATATTCCTATTGTTCCTGGCTGCTCCTGTCTTTATCATATGGTGCGATGCCTTCTATTCTATATTTAGGACAATGTGCAATTATAGGTCAGTGCCTAGTGCCTGTGTGCCTGACTATCTGTTATAGTATATATATCAGCAAGTGTATGTAGATATACCCTACTTGAATCTCATACTAGCTTCTGGGACTATCTATTAGCTTAAGGGTGATTGCCTCTGAGTGGTTCTCTAACACCAGCTACTAAAGTACCAGAAATTTGTAAAGCTCTTCTAGAGCTCAACATTACTATTCCATAAATATAATATGATTGGAATAGTATTCAGGTGTAACATAATGGCATTAAGAGGCTAAAATTTGGGCATTTTTTCCTTTTACTCCCTTGAAAACATACTTAAGAACCATAAATTAACTAATTAAAATAGAAATATCAACCTTTACTAACTTCACCATCACTATTCCCTTTGCTGACTTCAGTGCTGAAAACTAGGAAGCACTCATCAGGGACAGCACAAACCCTAAAAGCACCTCTTGGAATGAAGTTGAGATGCTGATGCTGTGAAATGCACATTGGGGCACCACTCATACCCTCAAAAACTATGTGGATCAGGTGCTCAATGGAGCAATAAATCATTACAACAGTGCTCTTTCTATGGCATACAACAAAATTGCCACTTTGGAGGCAGAAGTCACCTGTCTTCAGAAAGAGCTGTCAAGGCTCTCTGGAGGAGACGTCGTCTCTAAAACTAAGGTGCCAGAGCTACCAACATTTGTAGGCTCTGAAAACAAGATGCAACTGCATAATTGGTTGAGCTCTCTATTGTTTGGCATCTGGCATCACTACAGATGATCAAAAAATCATATGTGCTCTCACCTGCTTATGTGCTCCTGCAAGCACATACATGAAGTCATATTATGATAAGGTGCAAGTAGGACAAAGTGTTGGATCCTGGGGCGACTTTGCCCAGGAATTAAAAATTATTTACAGACAATGAAATAACAAGAAGGGAACAAAGAAGAAATTAACAGTGCTCTGGGTTAACAAGGACCTAGCAAAGAAGAACTTCGTCAAGTATGCAGAACAATACAGAATGTTGGTAAGGATTGTCAACTACAGTGATGAAGTTCACATTGACAAAATGAAAGAGGTTATTCCTGATGAGCTGCAAAATGCACTTGTCATATATGAGATTACAAATCAATCTCTAAAAACATGGGATGACTATCTTAAACTGTTGATGCAAGCATATAAGGTCTTACATCCAGACAAGGCCTAGGGTGTAATATTCAGTTCAGAGGCAAATGGAGAGAAAAGTGGAGGAAAGAAGGACCTGGGTGCAATAGAAATAAATGAGATTCAGAAAAAGGAAGGAAAGAACTTGCAATACTGCCAGATATGCACTGGAAAAGGCTTTAAAAATAAGACAAAATCACATAATACTGTAGACTATTATGAGAAGCCAGGTAATGAGGACAAATGTTCTTATAAAATCTCTTTTCAGAAACCATCTCCACCAGGTCCAAGTAAGAATAAAAATCAGTCATTCAGAGCATAGTTGATGAAGTTATTGAAGGAAGAAAGTGATAACCCAGAATCCCCTCCTGAGGACGTCAATGTAAATAGCGCATCAATTGAGGAAATTCCTGATTCTGTTCTTCCAAGTGGGAAGGGAAAGAGGACTCCCAAATTGGATTTTCCCTTGGCGGAGAACGTTATAATGGCCGCATGTTCTTAAACTCCTGTTCCCTCTACATATGCCTAGCCCCAGAGCAGTTCTACGATGAGCAGGAAAAAATTCTCTGGGCTCTCATGTTTTTCAAGGATGGTCGTGCTGCCAAGTGGTCCGAGAACATTTTCCATCAGGAAGCGGACACTGGCGTTTTCCCCATACCAACCTGGGGGGACTTTGAGCAGCAATTCCAACTCCACTTCTTCCCAGTAAACATGGAAGTAGATGCGATCAACACTCTGGAAGGAACCTCCTACCACCAAGGAGGTCAGACGGTAGACAACTATTTGAACAACTTCCAGACCCTGGTCTCCGACGCGGGTTACACAGATCCCCGGACACTAGTAGTGAAGTTTCGACGAGGTCTCAAGTTAGGCATCTAGAACCAAATTGCCACCATGCCGTATGGACGACTGGCTGACACTGATCCCGACGTGTGGTACAGAGCAGCATGGAGGATCAACCAGGCGCGCCTTGCCAATGAGGCCTTTCAGTCCATGTCGCGCTCCACTCCCTCCAGACCATCCAAAACCGTCTCCGCCCGACCCCCTCTTATGTCAGTGGTGAGATTGCCCCTTGCTCTGCCTCTTCCGGTCACTCTGAAACCTCCACTGCCTGCTCCATCTATGGGAGTTCCTATGGACATCGACACGACTAGGAAAACAAGATCCCTACCTCCACGAGGATGTTACCGATGCGGAGATGCAAACCACCTAGTCCAAGACTGCCCCCACCGCATGGATGTTTGCCAACTTACCTCGGAGCAGCAGGAGGAGCTGTTCAAGAACTTGCTGGCGTTGAAAGACGTGGTTCTGATTGATGAATCTTGCTCCCCGGAGGAAGAAGGGGATTTTGTGTAGGGCGGCTAGCGATAAGTGTGCCCCAGTCGCCAGTAAATAAGTTCACTGTATTGACTATAGAGGATCCCAATACAATTGACAGTGAACTGATAAATGCACCACCCTCTAACCCCCCAGTCCCTGCTCCGCTTCGTAAGCCCAAGTGGGAGAAGAGACTGCCTAAGCTCCTCTCGATCAGTGCCTTGGACATATGAGGAACTTTCCTCCTCCTGCCAGTAGAAATCGGAACTACAGATACAAGCGAACTCCACTCCGTCAAGGCCCTCCTGGACTGCGGAGCAACTGGAAGCTTCATCGACAAAGATTTCGTCCGCTCAAAAGGAATGAACACTCGGACCCTCTCACGTAACATTCCGGTCTTCAACGTCAACGGCTCCCCCAATGAAGCAGGATAGATTTCCGAGGTTGTGGACGTGGTTCTCCGGTACAAGACTCACTCTAAGAGGATGCTCTTGGCCGTCTCCGGACTTGGGAAACAGAACCTGATCCTCAGCTATGACTGGCTCAAGGATCACAACCCCAAGATTGACTGGGAAAAGAGAGGAGTTGAAATGACCCGTTGTCCACTCCGGTGTGAAGGAGGACGTGCCCTCCAGAAGGAACAGACCTGCCAGAAAAGAACTAAACTCCGAGCCCTCCGATCGTGTCGAGATGGACCCACACCCCTGCTCCAGGAAGAGCTAGAGCTGAAGGAACTTGAAGAAACGCCTCCACAACCGAATGCCTCCGATTGGGAGCCTGGAGACCAACTTTTCCTTATGCGCCTCCTTCTGGAGCTCACTCAGACCGACCTCTGAGCCATGGGTATGACCTCCTAGCGTCTTGTGGAGAGAGCCAGACGCAGCAAAGAGACACAGGCTGCCACCACTACATTGCTCACCTATGTTGTGGAGTTCCAATCTGTGTTCGCCAAAGAAGACTTTGACATACTGCCGAAGCACTGCAAGTGGGATCATGCTATTGAACTGATCCCCGGAGCAGAGCCCAAGTCGTCAAAGGTCTACCCCTTGTTCCCGTTGGAACAGACAGAGTTGGACGCCTTCCTAGAAGAGAACCTGCGTACCAGACGGATCCAACCCTCCAAGTCCCCCGTTGCAGCCCCAGTGTTCTTCATTAAAAAAAAGGATGGTTCGCTCCAGTTGGTCCAAGACTATCGTGTGCTAAACGCTGTAACTGTCAAGAACAGGTACCCCCTCCCCCTCATCTCTGAACTCGTCTCCCAACTCTGTGGAGCTAAGTACTTCACAAAGCTTGACGTCCGATGGAGTTTCAATAACGTACGAATCAAGCCCGGAGACAAATGGAAGGCAGCCTTCCATACCAATCACGGCCTCTTCGAACCCCTTGTAATGTTCTTCAGAATGACCAACAGTCCCGCCACCTTCCAAACTGTGATGAACGACATCTTCAGGACCCTCATAGCCGAAGGGATCGTGGTAGTGTACTTGGACGACATTCTGATCTTCACGGAGACAGAGGAAGAACATGAACAAGCAGTCTGGAGGATCTTGGAAGTACTGGCAGAACATAAGCTATACCTCCACCTGGAGAAGTGTGAGTTCCATCAGAAGCAGATTGAGTACCTCGGACTGGTCATCTCGGAGAACAAGGTTGAGATGGACCCTGTTAAGGTTGCCGGAGTCCGCGAGTGGCCCATCCTGGAGAACCGGACTGACGTGCAAGTGTTCATAGGCTTCGTCAACTTCTACCATCACTTCATCTGAGACTTCTCAACCATCGCCAGGTCCCTCTTTGACCTCACTCGTTCCAACAAGGCCTGGAACTGGGATACCAAGGAACAGGAAGCCTTCGAACGTCTTAAGACGGCAGTGACTACCGCTCTGGTCCTGGTGTCGCCTCAAGATTTAGAACTCTTCCGCATCAAGGCTGACAGCTCAGACTTTGCCTCTAGAGCCGTCCTCTCTCAGCAACTACCCGGAGAGGAGAAATGGCACCCGGTGGCCTTCTACAGCAAATCCTTGTCTCCGGTGGAGTGGAATTACGAGATTCACGACAAAGAGATGCTCACTATCATCCACGCACTGGAGGAGTGGAGGCGCTTTTTGAAAGGAGCCTGACACCTGGTAGAGATCTGGACGGACCACAAGAACCTGGAGTACTTCATGACGGCTAAGAAACTCAACTGTCGCCAGGCTCGCTGGTCCCTGTATTTAGCCTGCTTTGACTTCAAATTGACCCACTGCCCAGGATGTTCCATAGGAAAGCCAGACGCGTTGTCACAGAGACTGGACCATAGCAAGGGAACCTCTGACAACAAAGACATAGTCCTCCTATGACCGGAGCTCTTAGCAATCTGAGCTCTCGAAGAGATTCAGTCAGAAGGGCTGGAGAAGGACATTATTAGAGAAATCCGTCAAGGGAACCAGAAAGGCAACCAGGAGGAGCCAGTGGCAAAGGCAGCAAGAGAACTCCGGCAAGCATTGGGTAAGACAGTCTGTTCCACAAAATGGTCAGAAGACGATGGAATACTCCGGTTCAGAGGCAAGATTTATGTTCCCCAGAACGCAGACCTATGAAGGCAAGTGGTCTCTCTGTGCTATGACACGAAGGTCGCTGGACACCCTGGAGGCTGGAAAACACTGGAGTTAGTCTCTAGGGATTACTGGTGGTCTCAAATGTCTAGGTGCATCGGACAGTACATCAGCACATATGACCTATGCCTCAGAACGAAACCAATAAAGCAGGCTCTGGTAGGCGAACTACACCCTCTCCGGATCCCAGACTCGCACTGGGACACGCTTAGTGTGGACTTTGTAGTGGAACTCCCCCTCTCCTCCGAACACGACGCAGTGATGACAGTAGTAGATTCAGTGTCAAAACAAGCACACTTCATTCCGACACACACGACGGTGACAGCGGAAGGAGCAGCCAGGCTTTTCCTACACCAAGTCTAGAAGCTCCACGGCCTTCCGACGTGCATAGTCTCGGACCGCGGATCCCAGTTTGTAGCTCGTTTCACCAGAGAACTTTACCACTTGCTAGGAATAAAGTTGGTGTCTTCCACGGCCTGGCATCCTCAAACCGACAGACAGATAGAGCGCGTCAACCAGGAATTAGACCAGTACCTCCGGCTCTTTGTGAACGAAAGGCAAAATGATTGGTACGACCTGTTACCCCTGGCGGAGTTCCAGCATAACAATCACGTCCACTCTGCTACTCAATACCCTCTGTTTCTGCTTGACACTGGAAGGCTTCCTCGCATGGGCTTCAAACCCCGACAAAACCCCTCCAGTTTGGAGATGGTCAACGAGTTCACAGAGAGAATGAGAACGGCGATCGAAGAAGCAAAATCTGCAATCTGCAAAGCGCAGGATGATATGAAAAGGTACTACAATCGCAGAAGAACTCCAGCTCCGGTGTTCAACCCTGGCGATAGAGTCTTCCTCAATGCATCGGACATCTGGACTATGCACCCTTTGCAGAAACTCTCACATCGGTGACTCGGCCCCTTCGTAGTGGAACGACGGATTGGACCCATGGCCTATTGCTTAAAACTGCTACACTGGATGAAGCAACTCCACCCAGTGTTCAACGTAGTAAAGCTTACTCTGGCTCTGGATGACCCGATCACAGGACAGAAAACGACGGATCACCCACTGCCTATAATCATCGACAGAGAAGTAGAGTGGGAAGTGGAAGAGATACTCGACAGTCGTTGGCACCAGAGAAGATTCCAGTATCTCGTTAAGTAGAAAGGATACGGCTGTGAACACAATTCCTGGGAGTCCGCCTCCAAAGTCTTTGCTCTGGAACTGACAGCGGAATTTCACCGCAAACACCCTAGTGCTCCAAGACACATCTGGCGCACGGAGTTCGACAACATTTTTCACTCTAAGTCCATTGCTCTGAGATGTAGCAATCTTGAAAGGGGGGTGAATGTAAGGGGATACCTCCATCTCCACCCCTAAACACCATGACAACCCTCTGGAGCTACCTTAGCCTGTTTACTAGTGACACTTAAACTAGTTTAGCTCCGATTCTGCTGACCCTGACACTAAGGGATGTATATAATGTAGAGTATCCCTCCAGGAGCCTCATCCTAATCTCTGAGGATTCTCCTGGAGGTGAGTTGTATCATAATTGCAGACTGTAATATTACTAAGGATTCTCCTGGAGTCTGGTGCCCCAGTCACCCTTACAGGCCTTTGGCTTAAGGGAACTTGTCAATCAGTTATGGATTGACAGTGGAAGTGTAGTACCAAGCTTGGGTATTACTACTGAGACCTGACCTTGCAATCAAGTGGTGTTTAGTAGTGTACTTGTCCTTTTCTTAGTATAAACCTTGTACTGCGCTGAAAGGGTGCAAAAGGGAATTGCACACTGGGACAAACAAAACCATGCTGTGCCAGCTCCCAATTGTGTGCTAAAGGTCTGAGGGGAGATAATCAAAGATGAAGGTTTATAAATAATTAGAAAATAGGAATTATACGCAGCTCCAATAAAATATACGTTGGTGGTTGTGAAATGATTGTAAAATCTCTCTAGATTGTCGTCACATAGCCTCCCTAAGGTGTCAACCTTTACACACTATGACAAAAGCTTCTCTGGAAAATACAGTTAGTTGATCACTTATGGACCCTCTACACTCAGTTGCCCCCTTGTCTGCACCCCCAGCACCAAACCTTACGGGTGTGATGCAATCCAAGTGTGCACCTAGCCAAGCTTTCCCAGCCTGCTGTCCTCTCCGAAGCCTGCCCAAGTTGCATCTGCATCTTCTCTCTAGATTGAGTTCTGGGTATATTCTGTGTTCTTCTCAAGACACCCCACTAGTCCCAGTCTTCTTACTATCAATAGATTCACATTTACGATTCCAGAAGCAGTGTAGATGGAGGTAGGAGTCAAGAGGTTCCTCTCCTATCCAACTGCACACCAGATACTATATTAAAATGATTACAAAGCCCTGAAACTCAAGTGATAAAATATAAAAAGGAAACTATTACTACTTTTGATGTTCCCTCAACCTCTTCTCGCGCTAAGTCCATCCCAATTCCCAGCAATGACGCGTCCTTAGGGTGACGCGTCTTCATTGTCACTTCTCTCTAGAATATTCTTCCTGATCTCCCATTGCTCCCTTCAATGCTGCTTCATAAGAAAGTCCTCCTTGCTTACCTATTAAGTAGTCAGTAAACCCTGCTCAATATCTATTATCTCCGAGTCGCACCCTAGGGCTCATTTATCTAAATATAATTGATCTGATGCCATCAATGCTTAATTGCAACCAGAGTCTATTTATCTAAGTCCATCACCCAAACACTACTGGTTCTAGAGTCCCGACCCACCATATCTCTAAGTCGGTTCTATCCTATAATGGATCTAGAGTGTAGCCCTTCCATGACTTTCTTCCTAGACCGGATGCCAGCTCATCCTGTTTGCTTCTCGAGGTATTAACATGAGCTCTGAGTTGGTTCTCCCTTGCTCCATGTCTTTATTATATGGTAGTACGTTCTGAGGGTATAGAAAGGGCTCTAGAGCGAACTCTAATTACGAATTTATTGGTATAAAGCATATCAAATGTTATTTTCCGCAGAAAATTCACTTGCAGTGTAACAGCGCTCCATTGTGAGTTGGTACACGCAGAGGAGTGACAATTACCTCTAGAGGGCTGTCTAGATTAGGGATCCTCCCCAAGAGGTGATAGTCTAACCATAGTATTAGGGCAGTAGTCAGTAGGGCAGTAGGTGTCTAGTTGGGTAAAGATCTTGCGTCCCAACAGACATAGCAATAAGTAAGATCAAACCATTAACTCCATACCTTTAAGATATTATCATTATGTCTCAACAACAATACAACAACCTCATGAGCACTATACTCAAAGAAAAGTGTGCCTTTGCTAAATTAAGGGCAGAGTTAGAGGAAAGGAAAGGAAAATTGTGTCAATGCTATAAGAAGTTCGGGTACCTGGCCTGTAACTGCAGGAATAGGAAGGAAGAAGGAAAGGTCCCTCAAAATAAGTTTGAAGTATTGAAGACTAGAGTAATGCAGTGTGGAGCAGAGGAGAAGATGATCAGGAGGCAAGAGATGATAGTAGTAGAATGTTTCAAGTGTGGAGAGAAGGGGCACAAGCATAGGGAGTGCCCATTATGGGAGAAAAGAGAAAGGGTGGTGCATGCAGCAAAGCTGCAAAGGGCATACCAGCAAGAGAGGAGGCTAGTATGTCCCATTAGAGAAAAGGCATAGGAATGAGAAAAGAGGCTGAGGAGAGTAGAAGAGGAAAAGGCAGTGTGCCCTGTATAGGGAGAAGCACAGCAAACATATAGGAGGGCTTCAGTGAAGGAGCTGAGAAAAAGAGTGGAGGAACACTATGGCAAAGGAGTGCCAAAAGAAGCACGGTTGTTTGACCTTGGGTGGATGACAGAAGAAGTAGTAGTCTTGTACCTAGTTTGCATAAGGTGTGGAGAGCAAGGATGTCACGTAGAAGACAATCGGGGTCAAGAAGTGATATCAAGGAGAAGACTAGAGCAGTTGAACTAGTATAGATGCCAGAAGAGGAAAGAAGAAGGAGCAGTGCATGTTAAGACTCTAAACCTCACAGTTGAATATATGTTTCAACTTGAAGCTTATATCTAACACTTGATATCTTCATGCTCCTCACTAGAGGATCCGGTTAAGGTTTTCAGTGAAGTTATATCAGAGGAGAGATGTCAACAAGACTTTGAGTAGCACCCTTGAGGTTGTCCTAAGACAAGTAAGAGTACCGATTCCTCAG
>Ga0153998_1000016_pt1 | contig 20714 bp, 19 predicted proteins | sample TSNC082MetaG_FD_104725 | JGI IMG/M metagenome (GOLD analysis project Ga0153998, IMG submission 104725) | Attine ant fungus gardens microbial communities from North Carolina, USA - TSNC082 MetaG | ecosystem: Host-associated > Fungi > Mycelium > Unclassified | place: USA: North Carolina, Lumber...
ATGTCAGGGTCAGCAGGATCGGAGCTAAACTAGTATGTTTAAGTATCACTAGTAAACAGGCTAAGGTAGCTCCGGAGGGTTGTCATGCCGTTCAGGGGTAGGAATGGAGGTGTCCCCTTACAGGTACTCAGGAGAAGTGCTGTCTCATTATTCTGGCCTTACTATCTTTAGGAATTTAGAGGTTTTCTTTGTTTCATTTTCTTTGGTATCTTACTGCTTTGTAATCCTAATAAAATACTCTAGGGCACAAAAGGAAAATCAAGTATCATACCCCTATCATCATCCCTCTTTGTTGCTCTAGTACTTAACAGCTATTTGAGTAATTGAGTCTCTATTTTTCTAAGCTTTTTGTTTATTTTCTAAAACTACCAAAAATCTTCCCGCAGAGGGGAATTTGAGCCCCAACAGACTTGGGCATTTGCTTGTGCTAGGAGCTAACCACCCACTACATATTTTTGGAGTAGGCTTCCAGTTGTATGGTCAACTGAAGTAAAGCTTACACAAAGGCATGGGAGTTCTAGGTAGATCTGCTATATCAATAGTGAGCTAGACTACTAGACTAGATAAAAGCAGTAGTGTCATAGTACAAGACAAACATACATCTTAGGGATCCTATTACAGTAAGATCAATCTTAAGTGGATTTATTAAAAATATTACTTCAACTTCTTTTAGTTATTTGAGTTTTCCCCCATTTCCCCTTTTTATAAGCTCTCTTTTCTTATTTGATAATCTCCCCAGTACCTACTTGTTTAGTGCACAATTGTAAAACACTTTAGAGATTTTGCTTTTTTTACTTATTTTCATTTTTATATTATGATCAAACCTTTTGATTCCCATCAGCAGTGAATATAAGTTTTTAAATAAATAAAATATGTGGTCTTCTAAAAAAGCACCCTAGTTGACACTGTGTTTCAGCATAGTATCCCTTGTGCAAATTCATAGGGAAATGAATTCAAAAGTTGAAGGTAAAAGGAAGTTTTTAAATAAAGTTCTGCTGATGTAATATGGTAGCAGTAAGGTTTGAAATCTGATTCTCAGTTCTAGACTACTGTTCTAGCTCTGTTCCTGAGTCCTGCCTATCTGGTGTTGCCCTAATACCTTGTTTCAAAGTTGTTCTCACAGTAGCACTCTCTGGCTATGTGATCAGACTATCCTCACAGTAGTACTCTTGACTATGTGATCAGATATGAGACTTTGAATCCTCCCTATATAACTTGACTCCCTAGCAATGCCAAACTCTGTCTTAAAGCTTCTATGACATTACCTCTGTGGCTAAGTGACTTGTTCTGTAGTCTCTTTGCTTTTGACTTAGTCTTGAGTCAAAGCATCTTAATTACTGATCTGATCACTTTCAAAAAATATATTTCCACTTTGAAAACCCAAATAGAGAAAAGAGGCAACTGAGATTGCTTGTCCTCTCTTTACTAAGTAAGGGTTCTTATATGTTTAGAGCAATACAAAAGAAATATATGAAAAAATAGAGAAAATAATAAACCTAGTCATAAATCTATTAATACAACAATTGTTCTGGTGGTAATAGGGAATCTCATGCCTTCTTATCTTTTCTTGATTATTTCTTATAATTTTACCTGATCTGTTCTGCTTTTGTCAAATTGCTAGGTTATCTACCACTAATACTGTGGCAATCTCTTCTGTCTTTGTGTCTTTGGCTTATTTCAGCAACTTGGGACCTGTCTTTTTTCCTTTCTTGCCTAAGAAGTCTTAGATACTGTTTAACAGCTCTCTGAGGCTCTTTGCTACTTCTTTGTTTTTAATCACAGTGGATCAATCTTGATACTGTCCTATTCTTAGCCATCACTGATTGGGTGGTGCCATATTCTATTCTTAGTTCCTGCTGGGCTGCTAGTTCTGTTCATTTGTGATAGGTATCTTTTTAGACTTTTCCACATGAGGCTTTTTTTTCTGACTAAGCTAGTATTCTCAGCAATAGTGCTGTGAGGCCATAGGCTCAACTCCACTAGTTCTCAAGTGATTGGCCTATCAGTAGTAGTGACCTTATATTCCTAGATATACTACTACATAGCTAAGTAACCAGCTTTGTCAGTGAAGTCCTCTGTGTTTTCCCTGCTACCTAGCAGGTGATTCTATCTTAGTTCTAGTGAAGTTACAAAATTTGTTTGTTTTTAGGCCTGAATATATTTTGGGCTTCACAACATACTTAAAAGTCTTAAGGAACAGAACAAAAGCTTACTGTACATAATATCCCACAGTACAATGGTGTTGCTGAATGAAGAAATCACCATATTTCAGAACAAACTCATGCTCTTCTTTACCAAAGTGGCTTATCCAAATTCTTGTAGGGTAAGACAGCAAGATATATTGTCTGGTTAATAAATAGAATCTCTTTATACTCTATTAAGGACATGACACCACTCAAAGCAGTCTTTGGCACAAAACCTAACCTTAGTAATATTTATGAGTAGGGTGAGAAGTGTTGGATAAGAACAAAATATAGTAACAAACTTGGTGGAAGGGTCCAAACTGACTATTAGATTAGTCTAGTAATAAGAGCAAAGGTCATCATGTCTATTGGCCAAACAAGCAAACTATATCTGTTGAGCACAATATTTACTTTAACAAGTTAGCTACATTAGCTTTGTTATGACTTGGCAAAATGGCTAAGTTATTATTTATATTTCTTTTCTTTTTCTTTTTCTTTTATCTTGGACTTACTACACAGGAGGGAGTGTGGGAAAGTATCATGTCACAGTGTCACATTACATGATGTCACATGATGGGTCACATGATAGGCATGGGAAAGTAGTACACAGACCATGTAGTAGTTGTATAAGTAGTGTAGAAAATCTAACAGGAACTCTATCAAGTTCTTTTTGTCAATTGCTGAACAAAGAGCAGTTGGCTTTATTCCAGCTTGGAGTTTAGCTTTCTTACAAGCTTCTTATCTCAAGAGAGAGAAAGAAGAACCAGTACTCATCAAAACAAAACCTGATCAACCTATTCTTGTTACCTCCCATCAAATCCAAGCATCAGCAGTTAAGAAATCAGATAGACAAGTCACAAGAATAACAAAACCTAGTAAATGTATACAGCAATTACTTCATGGTAAAGAAACTGCTTCAAACCAGCCATCTGATTTAATCATTTCCAAGGAAGTCCAAATTGCCCAATCACCTATTATTTCTGAAAAAGAAAAAGTAGCTGAACAGATGATGTTCACAGATTACCTAGATAAGTATGCTTTAGCCACAGAAATTAGTAATGTAGAAGCCCTTGAACCACAGTTCTTAAAAGAAGCCAAGAGTCAACCTAACTGGTCTCAATAGCAAGATGGGATGAAAGAAGAGTTAGCAATACTCAAAGTAGCTAGAACTTGTTGATCTATCTGAAGGTGTAAATATTGTTGGCTCCAAATGGGTATTTTGTATCAAAAAGGATGCAAATGCCAACATTATCCATTATAAAGCTTACCTTGTAGCACAAGATTTTTTCCAAGTCCTAGACATCAATTATTTTGATACATTTGTACTAGTAGCCAAACTACAATCCATTCATACCATTTTTGCTATTGCAGCTGAAGAAGACTTTGAGTTATATCAAATTGACATCAAAGGAGCATATCGAAATGGTAAACTCACTAAAGAAGAAGATATTTATATGAAGCAGCCACCAGAATATGAAGAAAAAGGTGCTGAAGGCAAAGTATACTATTTACAAAAAATACTATATGAAGTAAAACAATTAGAAAGTCATTGGTACCAAAAGCTAGTGAACATACTTGTATACCATCTTGGGTTCACCTGCTGCCATGTTAATGAGGCTGTTTTCTACTGATTTATTAATGAAGACTTTGTTGTGATTCTAGTGTATGTAGACAACTGCACCATTAGATCAAATTCAATTAAGTATATTGTGTACTTCAAAAATTCAATCCAGGAACATGTTGAAATCACTAATATAGGCAAGCTTCATTGGCTTTTAGGATTGGAGATTACAAGGAATCATGAATTATATACTATTAGTATCTCACAGTACTCTTATATTGACTCTATTCTCCATTGTCACAACTTCAATTATCTCAAATCTGTGTCTATTCCAATAGACCCATCCCTGAAGTTATCCTTAATCTAGTATCCCAGTGTAGTGACTTAGCCTAAACAACTTAATCACTCTCCAAGTCCAAGTTAACAAGAAGAACTCAATAGAGTTCCCTTTGATCCCTATCAAAGGTAATAACAAATGAAAGAAATGGAATCTCCAAGATATTTCACAATTGTGCACTAAACAAGTAGGCACTGGGGAGATGATCAAATAAACAAAAAGAGCTCAAAAAAGGAGAAATGGAGAGGGAAACTCAAATAACCAAAAGAAATTATAATAGTGTTTTTTAAGAATCCACTCAAGGTCAATCTCACCATAATTGGATCTCTAAGATGTGTGTTTGTCTTATACTATGATACTGCTGCCCTTACCTAGTCTAGTAGTCTGGCTCGCCATTAATATAGCAGATCTACCTAGAACTCCCATACTGTTATGTAGGCTCTTTTTCAGCTGACTATACAACTGGAAGCTTACTCCAAAAACACATAGCAAGTGGTTATATCACAAATGGTCACTTACTATTTGTGGTGGGTGCTTTGATACTTTAAAGAGTTCAAAAATGCGAAGTTAGATGAGTAACAAAAGATGTTGTTAAGTCTGAGGTCTAATTCTCAGACTATGAGTCCTTAAATATAGAAAAGTGATGGTCTGTGCACTAGACCAGAGCATCACAAGCTACTACCTATTGTTCTACATATGGTAGTGCCTTTATGCTTGAAAATGCAATATCTTAACCTTATGGAGGCTGTCCTTTATTCTAAGAAAAGGACAGATGACTATCCATGGGTAATTAATGAAGTCTATATGCAAATATTGAGGCCTTTATATCTCTACTGATATTAATCACCTTGAGGTCATTTTAGACTCATTCTGAGCAGTATGAAGAGAGCTTCTGATGAGCCTAAAACTGAAGCATTGATCATGGCAGTTTCTGAGATATTAGTGATTTAATAAATGGTACTATGGTGGTTACCAGTTGATCTGCCTGATATCTCAGCCAATATTGATCACCTTGAGACATGACTGGCATTGATCAAAAGGTTGTTTTGAGAGCTTTTTGTAGCCATTGAGACTGTGAGAATTGTCAAAGAATTGATGGAGATATGGCTGAATGAAGTTTGTGACACTAAATTCTTATAGTCACATGTTCTTTTGGAATATTCTACAATTACCTGACCTAGTCATGTGATATAGTTTACTTAATTTTCCCATGCTATTTATAGTTTAATCCTATTATATGTCTTGAGATTGTAAACCAATTGTTCAAATGTATAGGAAATTATTTCCTTCTTGGACTTCTTATAACAAAAATATAGTAGGGAACTCTATTGAGTTCTTCCTTAACCTATATTTCCTGTAGGAGCCCCAAGTTGTCAAGACTCGCTGATGGGGAAGAAGCAGGATCTCCAAGATACTTCATAATTATATGCTAACAAGTAGGTACTAGTTTTCTTGCTATGAATCTTCCTGGCAATTCTCCTCTTTTAAATGTCCCTTCCTCTCTTTCTTGCTGATTTATTTCTTCCATGTCCCTCTGATATTCTTTCTCAAATTCTTTAACTGCTTCTTTTGCATTTTCTAAATTCTCTCTTTCTTTCCAGGTGTTGGATTCTGCTGTAAAACCTTTCTACCTCTTAAAGTATTTATTCTTTTCCCATATTTGCTGCTTATTCAGGATTTTCTTTACCTTCCATTCTTCCTCTCCTTCGATTATGACTAGAGTTGGTTGTTCCTTCCTCTGTCCTTTTACCTGCCCTATGTATTTTTGTATCCTACTAACATTGACTACCAGGTGTATTTTTACTATACTAGATAGTTCTAGTTCTACTGCATTTGACAATACGATTTTCTTGATTTTATAAGGCCCTACATACCTCTCTATCAACTTTTCTGTCCTTCTTCCTATCATTTGATATTTTAGATCCTTAGTACTCAGCATCACTAAGTCTCCTACTTTATACTCATTGACTTCTGCCCTCTTCTTATTTGCATACTTTTTCATTTCCTCCTGTGCTTTCCTTAGTACTGCTTCTGTCTTCTCCTGGATTTCCTTTATCTTTGTGACAAATTTCTCTGCTCCCTCATATTTCCCTTTCTTTCTTATTTCAAACTCCATCCTAGGATTTTGTCCATAATTTGCCTTGAAAAGTAATGTTTTAGTACTTGAGTGCACTTTATTGTTATATGCAAACTCTGCTGTTCCTAACCAGTCTAGCTGTCAAGGACGAAATGGAAGAGAACAGAGGAGCAGAGTTATAAATAGAATTATACTCCAGAATGGTGTACTGTACTACTTTGGAGAATAGATAGTACTTAACAATGAGGGAAAAACCCCAAGAGAAGACTCCGGCAGAGAGAAACAATATTGGAGTGGAGTATGACTTGATGAACGACCTTGGCTTCAACTTATGTGTTGCACCCCAGTCTCCAGTTGTGAAGTGGTTGCATATTTTGGAGTTGAGGGAAGTCATCAGAAAGAGGTCCTTGGAAAGTAAAATAGGGATGGAGTAGACAAGGATAGGATTAGGACCAGTTGACGTTAATTTACAAACTGAGGAATTACACTGTAACTACACAGTACTTATAGGAAGTCTGAAATAGAAGAAGAGTAGTCTACTACACTGTCCTACTATTATTAATTTTAGGAGAATTATTAGGAGAAATAAATTACATAATTATCATATTTCCGGAATATGACACTGGCCACTGTTCTTGCCTATGGTTGATAAACATTCTTAAGTACTATTTTAGCTCTTGGTTGACCCTCTCTGTTTGTCTATCTGTTTGAGGGTAGAATGCTATCGACATTTTACTTTCGATTCCCAACATCCTATTCAGCTCTCGCATTAACCCTGCTGCAAACTGTAGTCCCCTGTCTGATATAATACTTTCAGGTAAACGTAGTTTCTACACATTGTCTCTAAACAGCCTAGCTAATCCTTCTGCCATCATCTTTTCTGTAGTTAGAATAAAGTGGACTATTTTTGTTAGTCTGTTGACTACTACTAGGATTGAATCATATCCCTGTGCTAAGGGCAGTTTGGTAATAAAATCTGCTGGTATATGTATCTAAGGTTTTTCTGGAATTGAATTTGGTATTAATTTTTCTGCTGGCTGTTCTGTGCAGTTTTTGTTATGTTGGCAGACACCACATCCTTCCACATATCTCTTCACCTCCTTAGTAACTTCTGGCCACTAGAAGTTCTGAGTGATCAGCTTCACTATTTTCCACTATCCTCTATGTCTTTCTATAGGTGTATCATAATGTAGCCTAACAATTTCTGTTCTAAGCTCATCATCTCTAGGTACATATACTTTTCTCTCTTTGTACATTATATCATCGATTTCTCTTCACTCTTCATTCCTTAGCATTTTCACTCTTGCCCGCTTCATTTCTTCTACTGCTTTTATTACTTTATTGTCCTTTACTTTGGACTGTTTGACCTTCTTTAGTAGATCCACTCCTTCTACAATAATTTCTACTATTTCCATTCTCCTTGCTTCTAGCTATTCAGGCTTTATCAGCATCTGGTTTTCGTTGTCTCTCTCTGCTTCTACTTTCTAGTCTAGTCTCCTACTAAGACTATTCACTTTCCCCATTCTACTTCCTGGAACATGCTTTAGTGTAAAGTCAAACCTAGATAGGTATAGGGCCTATCTTACTTGTCTACAGTTTAATTTATGTACCTTTATGAAGTACTTAAGATTCTTATGATCTGTTCATATCTTGAATTCAGTTATTGTTCCTTCCAGGAAGTGTCTCTATGCCTCCAAACACCTGACTACAGCTAACATCTCCTTATCATGTATCTCATAGTTCTGTTTTATGTCACTTAGAGATCTTGAAATGAAAGTGACTGGTCTCTACAATTTATTAGAGCATTTCATTAATAACACTCCTCTAGTAGCATAGTTTGAAGCGTCTGCTTCCATTCTAAATTTTTTGTTTAAGTCTGGGGCTGCTAATACTAGTCTCATTGTGAAGATCCTTTTTAGTTTGTCAAATGCCTTTTGTTGTTTCTGCTCCCACTGCCACTTCATATCCCTCCTCGTCAGCACATTTATCAGCCTAGCTACTTGAGTAAAATTTTTAATAAACCTTCTGTAATAATTTGCAAGGCCCAAAAACTTTCTGATGTCTTTCATATTCTTTGGTTCTGGCCAACTAAGTACCCCATCCACCTTCTCCTTCTTCATTTCTATTCCATTGGGCCCCATGATCACCCCTAGGAATCCAATCTTCTTTGCTTTCTATACACATTTCTCTGGCTTGATGTATAGGTTATTTTCTTCTAACCTCCTCAGTATCTCTTCCACAATTTTGTCATGCCCTTCTTCTGTCTCTGTTCCTACCAATACATCATCTATGAATGCCACAACTTTTCCTTCATTTATCAAGTCCCTTAGGATTTCATTCATCATTACCTAGAATGTAGCTAGCGAGTTTGTTATTCCAAAGAACATGACTGTTGGCTCAAAATGCTCCCTTCTACTCATCTCCTTCCTTGATCCTCACATTGTTGAACCCCTATCTTAGATCCATCTTAGTAAATATTTTCTTGCTCCTCATATTGTCTATTAGGTCTGTGATTAAGAGAAGCAGATAATTGTTCTTTACTGTTTAGTTGTTTAGGTTATAATAGTCCATTACCATCCTCTTACTTCCATCTTTCTTTCCTACAAAGAATACTGGTGATGTTTGAGGGGATTTTGATGGTCTAATATATCCCTTTCTTAATTGATCTTTCACAAATTTCTGAACTTCTTCTCTCTTATTCTTGGAGAGAGGATAAATTCTTTCTTTTTGTGGTTTGAACATCTTTTTAAGATCTATGGCATAATCCCAAATTTTCCTTGTAGGCATCCTTTCTGACTCCATCTTTCCAAATACCTTTCTCCATCTTAGGAATTTTTTTGGAACCATTTCCTCAATTTTTCTGTGGTCTGCTTCTATTTCCTCTTCCCTTCCCCAATCTTCTTTATCATCTACTGCCCATCTGACAATTTTCTCTTCCTCTAGTGTTACCACTCTTTTTCCTTTTTTTGCCCTTTTTTCTTCCTTTTCTTTGTTCCCTCTACACAATAGTAGGCATCTCATCATTTTGACTTCCCCTGCTTCCCAGTTAATTTCTGGGTTATGGGCTTGTAGCCAAGGCATTCCCAAGATTACTTTTGTTCTTCCTAAATTGTATACCTCTATCTTTATCCTTTCTACATGGCCTTTATAGTACATATTTACTTCTACCCGATATGTAATTGCTCCTGCACTATTATTCATGCCATTAACATTCCTTACTATTACTGGTCTGTCCAACTTTTGCAGCTTCAACCTATGCCTTGCTACCATTTTTCTATCCATAAACATCCCTATTGTGCCATTGTCTAGGAGCACCTTTACTGTTATGCCTTCATGGGTGTCTATCTTTTCTAGCCCAATGTTTAGCCACACCTCTCTTAATATCTTAAACATCCTCCTTACCTCTCTTTTGCCACTTCCCTTTTTTGCTGTGCCTTTTGGAGCTCTCATTCATGTGCTGCTTTGCTATACCTTTTCTGTTGTAGGCCACGCTGCTACTCCCTAGTTCCACCATGGCTTCTTTTTCCTTGTCCTATATTCAGAGCACAAAATCTTCCTCTCTTCCATTTTCCTCTCTCTAATCATGTCATTCCTTCCACACTTGACACACTCAACTTTACATCCTCTTCCATCTTTTCTCTGTTTCCATGCTTCTAAACAATTTCCACACCATAGATTCCTCAGCTGCTTTCCAGAGATAAATCCTTGTCCTTGATTTTCCTCTGTCTTGGTACTTTTATATTCACATTCCCTATACTCCACAAACGTTACTATCTCCTTTTTGGTTTTCCATTCTCTTTCCTCCAATGCTGCATCTTTCAGAGCATACCTTGTGCACCACTGTGCTCCTGTACCTTTCTCTATAGGGAGTACACTAGCCTCTTTTCCTGCTGTGCATTTTGTGGCCTTGTGTTAGGACCAAAATTCACAGAAAGGGGGACTTGATGCTGAGGACAGGTTACAACCTTAAGAGTTAAACCAACCACTGTACCAGTCCTCAATCTCAGATCTTGGTAATGTAAGGAAAACTTGTGAGGGTCAAGGGTGAGATAGCTCTAGAGGAAATGGAACTGAAGTTTTGCCTATGGAAAAACAAAGCTAAGGTATCTGACTAACATAGTTTCATTTTATATATGCTAACTAATTCATAAGTAATACACTACTAAGCCTAGGGGTCATACTGGGGCATAACAGTACCTTCTCTCTAAGGCCAACACCCTGTTGGCTATCAGAATACAATAGCAGGGTTTTGGGTTAGTGATAGCAGTAGAGGTCTGGTTTGTTAGGGTGTTGCACATGGAAGTCTTGTACTAATTCCACTGTATTGTTGAGTTCCCGTACATTGAGCCAAGAGTACTCATCGGCTGTTCCCTCATAGCCAGCCCACTGTACATAATACATTAATGGGGGCCTTCTCCTATAATCTATTTTTGAGTTGAGTATCTGTGTGATTTCATACTCAATCTCACTGTCAACTTCTACTGGAGAGGGGGGAGGATTGATTCAGTTAGGGATTGTGTTAGGTAGGATGACTTCAAGTTAGAAAATGTGAAATACAGAGTATACAGATCGCATATGTTTAGGTAGTTGGATTTGGTACGAATGGGACCCCGGTTTCCCTGTAACTGTAAAGGGCCCCAAGTAGCATTTAGATAGTTTTTTGGAGGGTCGAATAGTCCAAATGTTTCTGGCTAAGATGAATACTTGGTCCCCTATCTTAATATTGGGGGGTGCAAAGTGCTTTGCATCTGCGGAGCTTTGATAATGTGCCTGTGCTTCTGCAATAGATTGTTTTAGCCTCACATGGACTGTATCCAATTCTACTATGAAGGAGCATGCGGACTCAGATGGTAGATCAAAATCAGGTTAGGCCTACAGCTTGGGATGATACCTCTTATTAGCGAAGAAAGGGAATATACCCATAGTCATGGATATCGCATTATTGTACACAAATTCTGCTAAAGGGAGTAGGTGAGACCAGTTTGATTGTTGATAGTTGTAGTATATCCTGAGATACTGCTTGCGGGTCTGGTTGGTCTGTTCAGTCTGTCCATCTCCTTCGGGGTGGTAGCCTGAAGTAAAGTATAGTCTCATGTCCAATGCAGCTGCCAGGGAGCAGAAGAACCTTGAAACAAATTCAGATCCTCAGTCTGAGATAACATAGGAGGGTATTCCGTGCTTGGAGAAGACGTGTGTTATGAAAAGCTTAGCGAGGGTAGGTGCATTAATAGTTTGGTATGTCAGGATAAAGATGGCTTGTTTTGTCAGACAATCTACCACCACCAGGATATCCGTGAATCTGTCTAATATAGGAAGCCGCTCAATAAAGTCCATTGAGATAGATTCCCATGGTCGAGGAGGGATCAGGAGTTGTTTGAGAAAGCCATAAGGCCGATGATGTTGTGGTTTGTTACATAAGCATGCATTGCAGGACCCAACATAGTCCCTGATATAACATCATAATCCTGGCCAGAAATAATCCCACTCAATTGATAGTCGTGTCTTCTTCTGACCAAAATGACTGGCCAGTATGTGATCATGTTTCTGCTTGAGGATTCTTGACCTCAGGTTACCTGCATCAGGTATGAAAATATTCTGGAGGTAATGTACAAGTCCATCCTCTCCAACAGTCTAGTCGTTTGCTCGATTAGTTACCAGGGTTATGAGAAGTAGGAATGATAATGGGTCATGTGGGAGGAATCATCTGATGTCATTGTGGAGAGATTCAGGGTCTAGGAAGGGTTCTGTTAATGAGAAGGGGTTGCTTAGCTGAGCTGCTCTCGATAGGAGTACTAGTTGTTCCTCAGTAAACAACGGACGGTAATTAAAGAGGTCTATCGTTTCAGAGGACTTATTTCCCTTTGTAAGGTATAGATCTGGTCTTTGTGTCAAAGTATCAGGTTTTGCACCTAAATGTCCTAGCCTGAATTGGATTAAGAGATTAAACTATGCTAGGTATTTGGACCAATGTGCCTGCCGTCTTGTTAAGAGCTTGGATCTGCTAAAGTATGTCAAGTTTTTATGGTCTGTCACTATATCCACTGGTCTTGGGGTTCCCTTGAGGTAATGATGCCATTTTTTGAAAGCCTCATAGATTGCAAGTAGTTCCTTATCATGTATGTCGTAGTTTAGTTCTGCTGAATTGAATGTTCTGGAATAGAAAGCGATAGAGTGGATGTCACCTTTTACATGAATGGACAGGATGGCAGCTAAGGCATAGTCCAATGTGTCTGTCTCCACTGTAACAGGTGCTTCTGGATCCCAATGGGCTAGAACTGGTGCTGTGATAAAGATCCTCTTTAGCGTGTCAAAGGCATCCTGACAATCCATTGTCCAGGACCAGGCAAGATTCTTTTTAGTCAATCAAGTGAGTGGCACAGATAATTCCAAGTAATTATGGATAAACCTCCAGTAAAAGTTTGCAAAGCCAAGGAACACTTGAATGTCCTTGACCTGGTGAGGTACAGGCCAATCTCTGATGATGTGTACCTTTTTTTTGTTTATCTGTATTTCTTCTGGACTGAGAATATAGCTTAGAAACTCTACTTTTTCCTTATGAAAGGCATATTTTGAGGGGGATACATATAATCTGTGTGATTGCAAGCAGCGTAAGACTTCTGCTACATGTTGCTTGTGGATCTCAAGGTTATCCAAGTAAATCAGTATATCATTCAGATAGATGATAATGTATACATCTAGCAAGTCTGCAAAAACCTTGTTCATCAGTCTCTGGAAGATCAATGGGGCATTGGACAATCTAAAGGGCATGACCAGCTACTCATATGAGCCATACCATGTTCTAAATGTAGTTTTCCATTCATTGCCCTCTGCAATCCTTACTAGATGATATGTACTCTGCAAATCAATTTTGGAATAGATCCTAGCCTTTTGGGGTACGTCCAGGAGATTAGTCACCAATAGAATGGGGTAATAGTCCTTTCTGGTAATTTTATTTAGTCCCCTGTAGTCAACACACAACCTCAGTGAACTATTCTTTTTCTTAATAAAGAGAACAGGAGCCCCACATAGAGATCACAATGGCCTAATCAACCTAGACTTAAGGTTCTCATCAATGAAGTCTCACAAAGTCTGAAGTTTGAGGGAGGACAGGGAATAGATCAGGCCTAGAGGGGGCTTTTTCTCACTCTCAATCTGTATGGAGAGGTTAAATAAACAATGCTGAGGCAACTTTTTTGCATCTTGTTTACTAAAAACATCTGCAAACTGATGATAGTCATGGGGAATGTCACTAAGGTCCACATCTAGTAGGTTGATATGTGACACTCCTGCTGAACTTTTCTGCCCTAGGGCCAAATTGATCTAGAAGGTTACATTTCCTTTTTTCTGGCAAAGATGTTCATATGTGGTTGCATTTATCATGGAGATGTGGGATCAGTGTAAGGGCGACTGGAGCAGAAACACTCCAGGAGATTTCTCAGTTAATTATAGTTTATGAAGTATATTACAACCTACCTCCAGGAGATTCCTCAGAAAATTAGATGAGGCTCCTGGAGGGAATAATCTACATTATATATACTATAGTGTCCTTGCATCCCTGTATTGGGTAACCAGGGTCTGAACAATGAAAGTGCACTAGAAGGCAACAGAGTGCTCTTGGAATAATAGGAATAAGACCAAATATTACGTAGTAATATTTGATCAGCTGCAGGGTCACTCCAGAGGGCTGATACAGACTCTGGAGTCATTTGTGAGGAGTTCCCTTACAGTCAGGGATTCTCAAGGACTGGGGTAAGTGCTTGTTCAACATTTATAGGTTGTTGGCATTGTTCCTTAATGGTCTCTCTCTCCAGTCTCCAGACTCACAAGATATCTTGTTTCCAGTCTATCTGGGAATTACTCACCATTAGCCAGTTGTGGCATAGTACCACCTCACAGGATCCATCTAAGGAGATGACAAAGAACTTAATCAGAAAGGACGTGCCACAAGAGAGTTTCATTGGTAACATTACAATTCGATTTACAAGATTGTTAACTATACCATCTATTAGGAAGAGGGGACGAGGTTCGATGCTTTGAGATACTAGGTTGTTTTTTGAGACAAACACAGAGTCAATGAACAAATCAAAGGAGCCTGAGTTGACCAGACCTAAGAATTTCCTTGAAACCATATTTAAACTGGCTGGTAATAGTAGAGATTTATGGTCATAAAGGGAAGCTGCACCCAGGTATAGCTTGGGCTCCAAGGGGGTTCTCAGGCAGATGACTCTCTAAGGAACAAGATATCTGCTGACCCTTTTTTAATATTTCCAGTATGCTTAATGACTCTTTTACTAATGCTGCTCATACCTCCGCTGTTGACAAAGATTTCTGGGATTGTCTCAGGCAATTTCTTGCTAGGTGACCTGGCAGACTGCAGTACATGCATAGTCCCAGACTTATGCATTGTTGCTGTTCTGCAGCTGTTAGTCAGCCATCTGGTCCTAGGATACTCACTAGTGGTGTGGCGGGAGCAGTGGAGGGTTGAGCAGGATTATGGAAGTTTAATGGTCGCCCCTGGTCCTTCAACTGTCTGTCTAAGGCAGGAGGTCTGTTCTCGGGAAGGTTCTTAGAGGGTTCTGGTGCTAGAGGTGACCCTGTAAGGTACAGGCCAATCATTGCCTATTCTTTTCTTCCTGGACTTGTTTCCAGTGATTATTATCTATCTTTAAGACTGCCTATTTATATCCTTCAAACGTAGAGAGATCTTCTTTGCTGAAGCAAAGTTCCTCACTAATCCTGGCTGGAATAACATTCTTGACAACTTTTCATAGGGAGTGGTCATCCCACCAAATTCTATTTTGATACTTAGCAAATTGTATGAAGTAGGTTACCATCTTGTCATCTGGGGGGAAAGAGATAGCTACAATAGCATTCTCATTATCGTCTTCAGGTGAGTAAGACCCAAAAATATTTGAGAGCTTTTGAACAAAGACATCCTAGTCCTCCAAGAAATCCATATCCTAGTATGGGTCAGGTTCATTTATAAAGGGTTCAAAATAATCTAGGGTAATGCCCCTCAAGTACGATATAGCGAAATATATTTTTTCAGAGTCTTCTTTGAATTCTCCTTTACAGGCATGAAAGTAAATTTGGCATTGAAAAATAAATGCCTGAAAGTCATTGGTACCCCCCACTGAAGGTATCAGGCTCTCTGATGCCCCTATGCCTTTTCTGTGAGCAGGGAACTATTTGTTGGGCTAGTGCTGATGAGGATCAAAGGGAATTGATCACAGACAAAGGTGAAAACAAATGAGAATTTAAGAAGTCCCCAAGATGTCTTACAATTGTACACTAACAAGTAGGCACTGGGGAGATGATCAAATATAAAAAGAGAACTTAAAGACAATGAAGGATAGGAGGGGAGACTCAAATAGCCGAAAGAAATAATAATAAAGTATTTATGAATCCACTTGAGGTAGGTCTTACTGTAATAGGATCTCTAAGACGCATGTCTGTCTCGTGCCATGACACTACTGCCCTTACCTAGTCTAGTAGTCTGGCTCACTGTCGATACAGCAGAACTACCTAGAACTCCTATGCCATCATGTGGGCTCTTCTTCAGCTAACCGTACAACTAGAAGCCAACTTCAATAACATGTAGTGAGCTATTAACTCCTAGCACAAGTGAATGCCCAAGTCCATTGGGGCTCGAATTCCCATCGAGGGAGAGGTTTGGTGGGTTTTAGAAAGTAAAAAAGAACACTTAGAAACTTAGAAATTTAGTCACTCAAGAATAGCCATTAAGCTTTAGAGCAATAGAAAGGAATGATAATGGGGGTATGATGCTTGAGTTCCCTTCTGTGCCCTAGAGTACTTTATTATGATTACAAAGCAAAAAGACAACAAAGAAAGTGAGACAAAGAAAACCTCTGAATTCCCAAATATAGCAAGGCCACAATAATGAGACGGCGCCCCTTCCAAACACTAGCTAACTGCTCCCTACTCTTCTAGTTCTACTCTGGTAACCTTCCCTCACACAATGCTCGAGCCTCTTGCCAGGCTATAGATGGAGACAGCAATCTCAAGTTATCTTGCTCTTGAGCACATTACCTTTATCTAGCCTTCCTGCTACCTTTTTCCTTAGCTTTCTTGTTCTTCTCTTTATCTCTTTTATGTCTTCTCACTCCTCTGGATTCCAATTTCCTTCTACTGCCATTGCGATGCGACTCCATGGTGGCTCAACTATCTTGATCTTGCTATAATTAGCCATTAGTGATGATGGCTCAGATCTGATCATAACTCTTCTATGAATAACACTGCTGGTCACTGAGGTATGATGTCACTCGGGTCGCATTAATTTGTCTAAGTTTGCTTCTGTTCTCGAGAGCACTTCTAGAAGGGAAATCCATTGGAAATCTGATATGGGGTACCTGGACAAGTGTCTATGAGATGTATATAGCAGTGGTCATAGCCACTACTCTGCTACTCAAGCTAGGTGCTCAAGTCCACAACTGGGCATCTAAGGAACATCTCTAGAAGGGCCGAGCTCTTCTCTCGAGCCAGTTATTCTGATTATTAGGGTGCAAATTGTTACTTATTTTGCCTAAATGTTTGTACGGTGTGACAGTGCAAGCAGGGCCATGCATAGTTCCAGGTTTGAAATTTCAGCTTGGGGGTTTCAGAGGGGTTCTGGTGGTGATCTGGGAGGTAAGTCGGGCAATTTTGGGTGTTCAAGGACATTCTCTTCTAAAAGGGTAGTAATGTCGGAGGGATCCTGGGAGCTCACTCTCTGAATCTGAGCCTAAGATGCTGTAAAGGGCCATTCCACTAGTGTAGCAGAAGCGCCTTGGGAGAGGGCAGGTTATTGTGCTTCCTGCCTTATACACCGTTCGAGTCGAGAGTCTAGGATGGGGGATTGTCTGGACATGGGTAGTACAGGGTTTTAGCTTTGTTCTATTGTTAAGACCAAACTTCGCAGAAAGGGGAACTTAATGCTGAGGACAGGTTACAACCTTAAGGGTTGAACTAACCACTATACCAGTCCTCAATCTCAGGTCTTAGTAATGTAAGGAAAACTTGTGAGGGTCAAGGGTGAGATAGCTCTAGAGGAAATGGAACTGAAGTTTTGCCTATGGAAGAACAAAGCTAAGGTATCTGACTAACACAGTCTTATTTTATGTATGCTGACTAATTCATAAGTAATACACTACTAAGCCTAGGGATCATACTGAGGCATAATACCTTGTCACATACGTTACCCTTTTCTCTACCCCACATTACATCACCTGGCTACTCAACACTTCAAACTTATTTTGGGGAATAGCTTTTCCCTTTTCTTCCCCTCCTCTATTCCTGTAGTTTTGGATCAGGTACCCAAACTTCTTATAGCTGAAACACAACTTTCCCTTTCTTCCTTCAAGTTCTTCTTTCAGTCTGGTGAGAGATTGTTTCTGTTTGAGCATGCTGCTCAGGATAGAGTTATATTGTTCTAGAAACATGGTGCTACATCTTCAGAAGAAGGTACAGATTTAATGATTTGATCTAGCTAAAGTTATGTTTGTTGGAGCACAAGATCTTTACCCAACCAGACATCTACTGCCCTACTAACTACTGCTCTAATAATATGGTTAGACTATCACCTCATGGAGAGGATCCCTAATCTAGATAGTCTTCTAGAAGTAACCATTATTCCTCTACATGTACCAACTCACAATGGAGCACAGCACAAGGTTTATACTAAGAAGGGTACAAGTAATCTACTAAACACTACTCGTTTGTAAGGTTAGGTCTTAGAAATGATACCCGAGTTTGGTACCACTTTTCCACCATTAATCCCTAACTGATTGACAAGTTCTCTTAAGCCAAGGACCCAGCTATATATAGAAATGACTAACGATCATAATGATCATTAGTCAAGAGTCGATCAGTAATAAGAATAAAAATAGACAAGGTTCAAGGTGAACAGTGCCTAGAAGTGATAGAATCAAGTTCTAATATCAGAATAGCTAACTCCTGAGCCAGAATAAAGCCAACTGCTCCTTTATCAATGCTTGACAAGGAGAACTCAATAGAGTCCTCATGTATTTCTTATATACTACTTATACAATTACTACATGGTCTGTACACTACTTTCCCACAGTTATTATGTGACTTGATTTTGTGTAATGTAACACTGTGACATCTGTCCTGTGACATGTGACACTTTCCCACACTCCTTCCTTGTGTAGTAAGTCCAAAAGAAAAAGAAAAGAAAAGAAATATAAATAATGACTTAGCCATTTTGCCAAGTTATAACATATTCAAGACTCTCATCATATAAGCTCTATGATCTCAGCTCAACTTCCTGACCCTCAACTACAGCCACTTCTCTATGAAAAAGTCACCAAATATATGCTCTATAGTCTATGTGGTGTTGACAATCTCCAAGCCAAGTATATGGTCAATGGAAAATGTAATAAACACTTTTCTAAGGAGTATAGAGAGAGAACAGATTGGGCTGAGGACAGTTATCCATTCTATGCTAGGCCTGACAATGGCTTGGTTTTTGAATGCAATGGGGCCAGATTCACCAATCAATATGTGGTCCCTTACTGTCCTCAACTTCTCCTTCTCTTTGATTGTCATCTCAATATTGAGATCTCTGCTAGATTGGGAACTGTTAAGTATCTGAGCAAGTACATCTACAAGGGTCCTGATAGAGCAACTATGGAGATTAGTGGTAGGGTGCAGGATAAAATCAAGACCCATTTGGATAGTTGGTTTATTGGTCCAACAGAAGCTTGCTAGAAGATCTTTGAATTTAATATGCATGGAGAGTCACCAGCTGTCCAATGTCTTCCTATCCATCTTCCCAATGAACACTATGTCAACTTTCATGCACACCAGACTATCAATAAAGTGTTAGCTAGGCAAAATGTGGAGAAGACTCAGCTAACTGCTTGGTTTGACTACAACTCTGCACATAATGATGGTTTGGGCCTTATCTACTGGCAGTTCCCTCAGCACTATACCTGGAATGCTAAAGCAAAGTCATAGCATCCAAGAAGATGGGCCAAGGTGATTGGAAGGATGTACTTTGTGTCACCATTAAAGGGAGAGCAGTTCTTCTTATGACTTTTTTTGACTATATTTGAGGATAAAAAGAGTTAGGAGCATTTGAGGACCTGGAATGACCAAGTATTTGCTACATTTAAAGAGGCATGCATAGCAAGGGGATTACTGGAGGATGATCATGAGTGGAGGATTTGCTTGGAGGAAGTAATTGCAATGCAGCCTGGAATGGCATGTCATTGGTTGTTGGCAGTTATCTTGCTGACTGATGAAGTAGCTGAGCCTCATTTACTTTGGGATCAATTCAAGGCTGGACTATGTAATGATGTCAAGCACAAACTACATCATATGAACCACTGCCAAGCTGACCAGGAGATACCAGAGGATGATGTTTATAATCATGGTCTTTGGGATCTCAACAGAATATTAGTGGGAATAGGAAGAAATCTTGCTGATTTTCCACCAATGTCTCTTCCACAGCAACAGTGGGCTCACAGAATTCCCAATCCTCTCTTGCAGGCTGAGCAGTATGATGTAGATGAAATGACTACTTTGGTGGATGAGCAAAGGGCAATCTTCAATCCTGACCAAGTTGCTGCTTTTGATACTGTTCTGGAGTCTGTTACCAACAATCAGGGTCATCTTTTTTTCATTCATGCTGCTGGTGGTTGTGGAAAGACATTTTTGTGTAACACTATTGCTGCTGAGGTTAGAAGGAGAGGTTAGGTAGTACTGTATATGGCATTATCTGGGATTGCTGCTCTTTTGTTGGATGGAGGAAGAACATCTCACTTATGCTTTAAGATTCCTCTTTCTATTCATGAAGACTCTGTGGCTGGACTCAAATGCAATAGTTATATGTTCCCAGTTCTCTAACAAACCAAGGTTATCATTTGGGATGAAGTTTCTATACAGCACAAGTATGATAATGCTGTTGATCAATGTCTCAGAGACTTGCTTGAAGTAAGTGATCACTTGCACTTGATAGCTCTTGAATTGACATATTATCTAGAATGACCATCCATTTGGTAGAATTACAGTGGTATTTGGAGGAGATTTTCATCAGACTTTGCCTGTGGTGCCCAAAGGAACACATCAACAAGTAGTAGCAGCATCTCTCTGCAGAGAAAACTTATGGGGACATATCAAGTTCTTGCATCTCAGACAGAATATGCACTTGGGTCACTTAGAAGCTGATAATCAACATGCTCAGTGGTTGTTAGAGATTGGTGCTGGATCAACTATGGATAATAATGAGATGATTCAAGTTCCTTAGTTCATGGTTTGTGCTAATCTCAATGCTCTTATCAACAGAATCTATCCAGGAATTAGCAACACAAGAGCTCAAGATGACCAGTACTTTTTAGATCGCATTATTCTCTGTTCTAGAAATGATCAAGTCCATGACATCAATGAGGCCATTCTTCAACAGTTCAACCCAAATGCAGAGGTCCATATGCTGAGAAGTGTGGACTCTGTGTCTGAAGAAGATGGAATGCACCATGCCTATCCTGCAGAGTTTCTTCAACAACTCAATGCTGGTGGATTGCCTCCTGCTTTACTCTG
>Ga0153998_1000017_pt1 | contig 20624 bp, 18 predicted proteins | sample TSNC082MetaG_FD_104725 | JGI IMG/M metagenome (GOLD analysis project Ga0153998, IMG submission 104725) | Attine ant fungus gardens microbial communities from North Carolina, USA - TSNC082 MetaG | ecosystem: Host-associated > Fungi > Mycelium > Unclassified | place: USA: North Carolina, Lumber...
AGCTTGGCAACTACCTAATAGAAGTACCCAATCTTGGGTCTAGATTATGTCTGGGGCCTGTAGGAGGTCTCTAGAGTAGGTTCCAATAGTGAAATCCAGGGGTATAAAGTGTATTCCATGCTATATTTCCACAGAAAATTCTCTAGCAGTGTAACAGTGGACTCCAGCGACTTTCATGGGATCCATCGCAACTTTGTTCTCTGAAATGACCAATCTGAGGTATTCAATCTGCCTCTGATGGAACTCACATTTCTCTAGGCAGAGGAATAACTTGTGCTCTACTAGTATCTCCAAAACCCTCCGGACTGCTTGTTCATGCTCCTCTTTTGTCTTCGTAAAGATTAAAATGTCGTCTAAGTATACTATGATGATCCCTTTAGCTATGACGGTTTGGAAGACCTCGTTCATTATGGTTTGGAAGGTAGCAGGGCTATTGGTTATTCTAAAGAACATCACGAGGGGTTCAAAGAGGCTGTGATTGGTGTGGAAGGCCACTTTCCATTCATCTCTGGGCTTGATGTGTACATTATTGAAGCTCTAGCAGATGTCGAGTTTTGTGAAGTATTTAGCTCTGTGGAGTTGAGAGATGAGTTGAGAGATGAAAGGAAAAGGATATCTGTTCTTGACAGTCACAGCGTTCAGTGCGTGATAGTCTTGGACTAGCCAGAGTGAACCATCTTTCTTCTTAATGAAGAACACGGGAGCTGTGATGGGGGATTTGGAAGGTCGGATTTGTCTGGTATGGAGGTTTTTCTCCAGAAAAGCGTCCAACTCCTCTTGCTCCAACAGGAAAAGGGGATAGACCTTTGACGACTTAGGCTCCACTCTGGGGGTTAGTTTGATCGCGTGATTCCATTTGCAGTGCTCCGGCAGTATGTCGAAGTCCTTCTTAGCAAATACAGATCGAAACTCCACGACGTAGGCAGGTAGTTGAGTAGTGGTAGTCTGTGTTTCTGCACTGTGTCTGGCTCCTTCTGCAAGACACTAGGAGGTCATAGCTGTCGCTGGGAGGTCAACCTGGGCAGGCTCTGGGAACAGACATGTAAGGAACAACCAGTCTCCGGGCTTCCAACCAGGGTAGTACGTTTGTGGGGGTGATTCCTCAAGCTCTAGCTCTTCTTAGAACAAGGGTGTGGGTCCATTGTGACATAATCAGAGAGCTTGGAGTTCAACCCTCTTCTGGTGGGTCTGTTCCTTCCACAGGGTGTGTTCTCCTTCATACCGGAGTGAACAATAGGTCATCTCAACTTCTCCCTTTTCCCAGTCAATCTTGGGGTTATGGTCCTTGAGCCAGTCGTAGCCTAGTATTAGACTCTGTTTCCCAAGTCTGGAGATGACCAAGAGCATCCTTTCGGAGTGAGTCTTGTAGCGGAGAACTATGTCCACAGCCTCGGAAATCTGTCCTGCCTCGTTAGGGGAACCATCGACATTGAAGACCAGAATGTTGTGCGAGAGAGTCCAAGTGTTCATCCCTCGCAAACAGACAAAATCTCTGTCGATGAGGCTTTTGGTGGCTCCACAGTCCAAGAGGGCTTTGACAGAGTGGAGTTCACTCATGTCTGTAGTTCCGATTTCTACTGGCAGGAGTAAAGAAGTTCTGCGTGCGTCCAATGCACTGATCGAGAGGAGCTTAGGTAGCTTTTTTTCCCACTTGGGTCTACGGAGTGGAGCTGGGACTAGGGGGGTAAGGGGCAGTGCGTCTATCAGTTTACTGTCAATTGTATTGGAATCCTCTATAGTCAATACAGTGAACTTATTTACTGGCGACTGGGGCGCACTTATTGCTGGCCACCCTATGCAAAATCCTCTTCTTCCAGAGAGCAAGTTTCTTCTACCAGGACTACATCTTTCAATGCCAACAGATCCTCCATCAGCTCCTCCCATTGCTCCAAGGTGAATTGACAGACGTCCATGCGGTGGGGACAGTCTTGGACTAGATGGTTTGCGTCTTCGCATTGGTAGCATCTGTAAGGGGACAGCCTATAGTAGCTTAGATAACCTGGTATGGGTAAGCATTATCTAGCTCGCCCTCAGATCTTCGGAGTCTGCTATTAATAGTTCTCTTCTCTCTTGTTCTTGTCGCCATGGTATGTACTACATAGCCTTATTAGGTAGTGTAGTTATTAGTGTCTTGATCTGTGTTCCCATAGCGACTGGTGCACAGACCAAGCTAGTCTAGTATAAGTAGCTAGTGATATATGGTAGAATACCTTACCTTAACATTAGTTTGATCTCCTGGACTATTCATCGATCTAACTTAAGTTCGTCTATAAGGGCAACTGGGCACAAGACTCCAGGAGAATCCTCAGTAACATTACAGCTTGTAGTTATGATACAACTCACCTCCAGGAGAATCCTCAGAGATTAGGATAAGGCTCCTGGAGGGATCCTTTACATTATATACATCTCTTAGTGTCAGGGTTAGCAGGATCAGAGCTAAACTAGTGTGTTTAAGTATCACTAGTAAACAGGCTAAGGTAGCTCTGGAGTGTTGTCAAGCCGTTCAGGGGTGGAAATGGAGGTGTCCCCTTATATTCACCTCCCCTTCAAGATTGCTATGTCTCGGAGCAATGGACTCGGAATGAAAAATGTTGTCGAACTCCACACGTCGGACATATCTCGGAGCTCCAGGGTGTTTGCAATGGAACTCCGCTGTGAGTTCTGGTGCAGAAACTTCGGAAGCGGACTCCCAGGAATTGTGTTTGTGGCCATATCCCTTCCACTTAATGAGGTACTGGAATCTTCTCCGATGCCAACGACTGTCGAGTATTTCCTCTACTTCCCACTCCACTTCTCCATCGATGACTATGGGCAGTGGGTGGTCCTCTATTTTGCGTTCTGTAATCGGGTCTTCTGGAGCCAGAGTGAGCTTTACTATGTTGAACACTGGATGGAGTTGCTTCATCCAGTGTGGCAGCCTTAAGTGATAGGCCATAGGTCCGATCCACTGTTCTACTACAAAAGGGCCAAGCCGTCGGTGCGAGAGTTTCTGTGAGGGGCATGTAGTGTGAATATCCAATGCGTCGAGGAAGACCTTGTCACCCGGTCAGAATACTGGAGCCGGGGTTCTTCGACGGTCGTAGTATCTTTTCATGTCGTCCTGTGCCTTGTGGATCGTGGACTTCACTTCTTCGATTGCCATTCTCATCCTTTCTGTAAACTCGTTGACCATCTCTAAATCAGAGTGGTTCTGTCAGGGTTCAAAGCCCATGCGAGGAATGTGTCTGGTGTCGAGTAGGAACGGAGGCTGTTGGGTAGTGGAGTGGACGTGATTGTTGTGCTGGAACTCCGCCATGGGTAAGAGGTCGTACCAATCGTCTTGCTGTTTGTTTACAAATAGCTGGAGGTACTGGTCCAATTCTTGGTTGACGCGTTCCGTCTGCCCGTCGGTTTGGGGATGCCAAGCTGTAGAAGAGACCAACTTTATTCCTAGTAGGCGGTAAAGCTCCTTGGTGAAACGAGCGATGAACTGAGGTTCACGGTCCGAGATTACGCACTTCGGAAGACCATGGAGTTTCCAGACTTGATGTAAGAAAAGTCTGGCTGCACCTTCCGCTGTCATCGTCGTGTGCGTCGGAATGAAGTGTGCCCGTTTTGACACTGAGTCTACCACTGTCATCACTGCGTCGTGTCCAGAGAAGAGGGGGAGTTCCACAACAAAATCCACACTAAGCGTGTCCCATCGCGAGTCCGGGATCCGGAGAGGATGCAGTTCACCTACCGGAGCCTGCCTTATCGGTTTCGTCCTTAGGCAGAGGTCACAGGTACTGATGTATTGTCCGATATACCTAGACATTTGGGGCCACTAGTAGTTCCTTGATACCAACTCCAGTGTTTTCCAGTGTCCGGGATGTCCAGCAACCTTCGTATCGTGGCACAGCAAGACTATCCGCCTTCATAAGTCTGAATTCCGGGGAACGTAGATTTTGCCTCTGAACCGGAGTACTCCGTCATCTTCTGACCACTCCGCGGAACGGACCGTCTTACTCGATGCTTGCCAGAGTTCTCTCACTGCCTTTGTTACGGGTTCTTCCTGGTCGCCTCTTTGGTTCCCTTGACGAATTTCTCTAAGCATATCTCGCTCCAGTTCTTCCAGGTAAAGTCCTTCGAGGGCTTGGACTGCTATGAGCTCCGGTCATAGAAGGACCACATCTTCGTTGTTGGAGGCTCCATTGCCATGGTCCGGTCTCCACAATAAAGCGTCTGGCTTCCCCATAGAGCGTCCTGGGCGATGAACTAGCTTGAAGTCGAAGCGAGCCAAGTACAGAGACCAACGGGCTTAGTGACGGTTGAGTTTCTTAGCCGTCATGAAGTACTCCAGGTTCCTGTGGTCCATCCAGATTTCTACTGGGTACCGGGCTCCTTCCAGAAAGTGCCTCCATTCTTCCAGTGCATGGATGATAGCGAGCATCTCCTTATCATGGATCTTGTAGTTCCGTTCCACCGGAGACAGGGATTTGCTATAGAAAGCCACTAGGTGCCATTTTTCTTTTCTGGGTAGTTGCTGAGAGAGGACGGCTCTGGAGGCAAAATCTGAACTGTCAGCCTCGATATAGAAGGGTTCCGAGTCCTGGAGTGACACTAGGATCAGAGCAGTGGTCACTGCCATCTTGAGACGTTCGAAGGCTTCCTGTTTCTTGGTACCCCAGTTCCAGGCTTGATCGGAGTGAGTGAGGTCGAAGAGGGGTCGAGCTATGGTCGAGAAGTCTTGAATGAAGCGATGGTAGAAGTTGATGAAACCTATGAAAGCTTGTACATCAGTCTGGTTCTCCAAGATGGGCTACTCGTGGACTCTAGCGACTTTAACAGGATCCATTGCAACCTTGTTCTCCGAGATGACTAGTCCAAGGTATTCAATCTGCTTCCAGTGGAACATGCACTTCTCCAGACGGAGGAATAACTTATGTTCTGTCAGTATTTCCAAGACCCTCCAGACTGCCCGTTCATGCTCCTCTTCCGTCTTCGTAAAGATCAAAATGTCGTCCAAGTACACTACGACGATCCCTTCCACTATGACGGTTCTGAAGACATTATTCATCATAGTCTGGAAGGTGGCGGAGCTGTTGGTCATTCCGAAAAACATTATGAGGGGTTCGAAGAGGCCACGGTTGGTGCAGAAGGCCGCCTTCCATTCGTCTCTGGACTTGATGCGTACATTATTGAAACCCCAGCAGATGTCCAGTTTTGTGAAATACCGGGCTCCGCGGAGTTGGGAGACGAGTTCAGAGATGAGGGGGAGAGGGTATCTGTTCTTGACGGTTACAGCGTTCAGTGCACAGTAGTCTTGGACTAGATGGAGCGAACTATCTTTCTTCTTAATGAAGAACACGGGGGCTGCGATAGGGGATTTCAAAGGTTGGATTCGTCCAGTGCAGAGGTTCTCTTCCAGGAAGGTATCCAACTCCGTTTGCTCCAGTGAAGACAGGGGGTATACTTTTGACAACTTAGGCTCTGCTCCAGGGATTAGCTCAATCGCGTGATCCCATTTGCGGTGCTCCAGTAGTATATCAAAGTCCTCCTTAGCAAACACGGATCGAAACTCTGCGACATAGGTAGGTAGTGGAGTCGCAGCAGCCTGTGTTTCCGCGCTGCGTCTGGCTCCTTCCATGAGGTATTGAGATGCTGTGGTTGTGGCTTGGAGGTCAACTTGGCCGGGCTCTGGGAGGAGACGTATAAGGAACAATCGGTCTCTGAGCTTCCAACTTGGGTGGTGCATTTGCAGAGGCTCTTCCTCTGGCTCTAGCTCTTCTTGGAGCAGGGGTGTGGGTCTATCATGACAAGACCAGAGGGCTCGGAGTTCAATCCTCTTCTGGCGAGTCTGTTCCTTTCACAGGGCGTGTTCTCTCTCACAGTGGAGGGAACAGCAAGTCATTTCGACCTTTCCTTTTTCCCAGTCGATCTTGGGGTTGTGGTCCTTGAGCCAGTCATAGCCTAGGATTAGACTCTGTTTCCCAAGTCCTGAGACGGCCAGGAGCATCCTTTCAGAGTGAGTCTTGTACCAGAGGACTACATTCACTACTTCAGAGATATGTCCTGCCTCGTTAGGAGAACCGTCGACATTGAAGACGGGGATGTTATGCGAGAGGGTCCAGGTGTTCATCCCCTTCGAACGGATGAAATCTCTGTCGATGAGGCTTCCGGTTGCTCCGCAGTCTAGAAGGGCTTCGACGGAGTGTAGTTCGCTCATGTCTGTGGTTCCGATTTCCACTGGCAGAAGTAAGGAAGTCCCTCGTGCATTCAAAGCACTGATCGAAAGGAGCTTGGGCAGTCTTTTCTCTCACTTGGGTCTGTGGAACGGAGCTGAGATGAGGGGAATAGAGGGTGGTGCGTCTACTAGTTCACTGTCAATTGTATTGGGGTCCTCTATAGTCAATACAGTGAACTTATTTACTGGCAACCGGAGCGCACTTATCACCAGCCGCGCTATGCAAAATCCTCTTCTATCGGAACTGCATCTTTCAACGCCAACAGATCTTCAATCAATTCCTCCCGCTGCTCCGTGGTAAGTTGACAGACGTCTATTTGGTAGGAACAATCCCAGACTACATGGTTCGCATCTCCGCATCAGTAGCACCCTCGTGGAGGCAAGGACCTTGCTTTCCTAGTGGCGTCTACGTCCATGAGGACTCCCATAGACAGAGGGGTCGGCGGAGGCTTCAGAGTGACTGGAGGGGGTGGAGCAAGGGGTAACCTTGCCACGGGCAATGGTGGGGGTCGGGCGGAGACGATTTTGAGCGATGCAGAAGGGGCAGAACACAACACAGACTAGAAGGCTTCATTTGCGAGGTGCGCTTGGTCGATCCTCCATGCTGCTCTGTACCATGCATTGGGGTCGGTATTAGCTGGCTGTCTGTAGGGCATGGTGGCAATCTGGTTTTGGATGCCTAGTCTGAGACCTTGTCGAAATTTCACCACTACTGTCTGGGGATCTGTATAACCAGCATCAGAGACCAGGGCTTGGAAGCTATCCAAATAGTCGTCCACTGTCCGATTTCCTTGGTGGTAGGAGGTCCCTTCCAAAGTGTTGATCGCATTTGCTTCTACATTTACAGGGAAGAAGTGCAGCCGGAATTGTTGTTCGAAGTCTCCCCAGGTTTGAATGGGGAAAACGCCAGTGTCCACTTCCTGATGAAATACATTTTCAGACTATTTGGCAGTGCGACTTTATTTGAAGAACGTGAGAGCCCAAAGAATCTTTTTCTGCTCATCATAGAACTGCTCTAGGGCTAGACGTATATAGAGAGAGCAGGAGTTCAGGAATGCATGGCCGTTATGACGTTCTCTGCTGAAGTCCGGAGGGCAGGAGAGCTTGGAACGAGTTCATCGTACCGGTGGAGCGGGGGACGGAGACACCGGAGAGGATGGTACAGGTGGGGAGATGTGTTTGGTACAGCCGGAGGAGGGGGGTTAGCCACTAACTATGTGAGCTGCTGTAGCTGCACAGTCAGGGCTGCCAGAGTGGAGTTAATGTTGTTTTCTGAGACATGTTGTCTCTCTGTGAGCTCCTACAGATGGTGTTGCAGGTATCCTAAGGCGTCGGCTATGCCTTGAGGGGTGTCCAAGGGCAACGACATCTGAAGAGTAGATTTTTTGGAGGGTTGGGTATGGCAGGGGAGGGTGACCTATTGGATGGCTATCCACTGGGATAGTCCAAGGCTCCGCTTTAAGATCCTAATCTGCTGTAAGGGTGACTGGGCACAAGACTCCAGAAGAATCCTCAATGATATTACAGATTGTAGTTAGGATACAACTCATCTCCAGGAGAATCCTTAGAGATTAGGATAAGGCTCCTGGAGAGATCTTTTACATTATATACTAAGCTTACATCCCTTAGTGTCAGGATTAGCAGAATCAGAGCTAAACTAGTGTGTTTAAGTATTACTAGTAAAACAGGCTAAGGTAGTTCCAGAGTGTCATTGTGCCATTCAGGGATGAAAATAGAGGTGTCCCCTTACAAAGTAGAGTAACCTGAATGATTTTCTTTATGTATCTCCAAGCTCTTATATTTATCATTTTTTATTGATTATCTAATCTGTTGGAATTTGGATATCATGCAAGCCTGCACAATGCATGTGACTTCTTATTGTTCTATGTCTAATTGTTTTATGTAGTATAAATAGTTGAGATAGTAATAAAGAACATTGTATGTTTGCAACAAGTTTCCCCTACCTTTTGTGCTGCTCATTTTTAACTCAATATAATCTACACTTAGTAAGCACATAGTTGTGCTGTAAGACTTCAGCTACAATAACTTCAGCCTACTCCAAGTCTGAGTTGACAAGAAGAACTTAATAGAGTTCTTGTACACTACTTATACAACTACTATATGGTTTATGCACTATTTTCCCACAGTTATCATGTGACTTCCTCATGTGATGTCACCTATTATACAACTGTGACCTTGTGACCTGTGACCCTTGATCATGTAATACTTTCTTATACTCTTTCCTTATATAGTAAGTCTAGAAAAGAAAAGAAAAAGAAAAAGAAAAGAAATATAAATAATGACTTAGCCATTTTGCCAAGCTATGACACCATTCCTCTCTTAAGTTTTCTCATTCCAAAGATTTTACAACTTGTAGTATAGATCAATCATATTGTCTATTTTGTCTTCATCTTCCTCTGTTCATTCTCTAATTTCTAACTCTTTTTACTCAATTTCTTTGTTTTCTTCTCAAATAGTTGTTATTATTCTTTGTCCTCTTGTCTGTTTTCTGTAACAATTGATCTCATTACACACAGGTGTTTACCATGATGTAACCATATGGACTACTTCTTTATTTCACATTACTTCATATGTCTAATAGCTCAGTCAGCACCTCACTGGTGGGGCATGTTCTTTACTCAGCAGACCTCATGTCTGCCATATGTATTCCTCATTACTATCTCATGGTACATAGGTATATATACAATAGATACTCTCCTATATTCTCTACACTTTACCAATTGTATCATTCCCTTCCTTCCTCAACTCTCATCTTATCCTCAAGACTTTACTTGAGTATTGCAATCTGAGTTATTCCTTAAGATCGTAACATTTGGTAAAGTGTCATCAACTTACCTTGCAACTAGAAGGATAGCAAACTAGTAGCCTGGCTGTTGGTATATTGCAAAGATTGCTGCCGAACATATAATTGGAGCACAGGAGATAGAAGACCTCAAAGAATAACTTAGCTCAGTTCACATTAGTAAAGAACAGTCAGTGTTATGAACATCGAGTGGGACTACAGTTATTATCAGCCATGGTCTAATAATGAATAGTTAGTAGACGAGATGATGGCAATATGAGATAAGATGTTGATGCAAGACGAAGACATTACAATGCAGTAATGCATTGAATGTCTAAGGACTCTAAGAGACAATGGACTCATAGTATGGACAGAACTCTTCAGAAAAATCTCAGACTATTCTCTTTCTTTATATTCAGATTTGTGCTAAATGGGACAACATCAGACTAACCCATTTATAGACTCTGACTCACCTCTGACTCACTTGTCACATTGTCACTGATCTGTCACTTAACTAGTCACTCTTAGTTACAAGTAGAGTTACTACATTGTAACGATTGTTACATTTCTAGTTAGTGTAAGGGGACCTCTCACACACAACTCTGGAGCCTGTATTAGTCCCCCAGAGTGACCCTACAGCTGATCAAATATTACTACATAATATTTGGTCTTACCCCCATTGTTCTAAGCACACTCTGTTGCCTCTTAACACAATTTCATTGTTTAGACCCTAATTACCAAAGCAGGGACGTGAAGACACTATAATATATATAATGTAGATTATTCCCTCCAGGAGCCTCATCTAATTCTCTGAGGAATCTCCTGGAGGTAGGTTGTAACATATTTCTTAGGCTATAATTTAACTGAGGAATCTCCTGGAGTGTTTCGCTGATGGGGATCAAAGGGAATTAATCACAGAACAAATGTGATAACAAATGAGAATTCAAAGGATCCCCAAGATGTCTCACAATTGTGCGCTAACAAGTAGGCACTGGAGAGATGATCAAATATAAAAAAAGAGCTTGAGAATAGGGGAAATAATGGGGTACAGCTCAAAAGACCGAAAGAAATGATAATAAAGTATTTAAGAATCTACTCGAGGTAGATCTCACCATAATAGGATCTCTAAGACGTGCGTTCATCTCATGTTGTGACACTACTGCCCTTATCTAGTCTAGTAGTCTGGCTCGCTGTCAATATAGTAGAACTACCTAGAACTCCCATACCATCATGTAGGCTCTTCTTCAGCTGACCGTACAACTGGAAACTGACTCCAATGACACATAGTGAGCTATTAACTCCTAGTGTAAGCAAATGCCCAAGTCCGTTGGGGCTTTTCTGTCAAGAGAGAGGTTTGGTAGGTTTTTAGAAAGTAAAGTAGAACACTTAGAAAATAGAAAACTTAATCATTCAAATAGCCATTAAGCTCTAGAGCAACAGAGAGGGATGATGGTAGGAGTGTGATCCTTGAGTTCCCTTCTATGCCCTAGAGTATTTTATTATGATTACAAAGCAAAGAGACAACAAAGAAAGTGAGACAAAGAAAACCTCTGAATTCCCAAACATAGCAAGGCTGTAATGATGAGATGGTGCCCTTCCTAAACACTGGCTAACTGCTCTTCACTCTTCTAGTCCTACTCCGGGAACCCTCTCTCACATGATGGTCAGATCTCAAGCCTCTTGATGGGCTGTAGACAGAGACGGCGATCTTGAGCCATCTTGCTCTCGAGCGCATTTCCTTCATCTAGCCTTCCTGCTACCTCTCTCCTCAGCTTCCCTGTTCTTCTCTTTATCTCTTCTATGTCTTCTCACTCTTCTATATTCCAATTTCCTTCCACTGCCATTGCGAGGTAACTCCATGGTGGCTTGACTGTCTTGATCTTGCTATAATTAGCTATTAGTGATGATGGCTTGGATATGATCGTAACTCTTCTATGAATAACACTGCCGGCCGCTGAGGTATGACGTCGCTCATGTCACGTTAATTTGTCTAAGTTCGCTTCTGTCCTTGAGAGCACTGCTAGAAGGGAAATCCGTCGGAAATCCGATATGAGATGCCTGGGCAAGCGTCTATGAGGTGTATGTAGCAGTGGTCACAGCCACTACTCTGCTACTCAAGCTAGGTGCTCAAGTCCATGACGAGGTGTCTAAAGGAATATCTCTGGGGGGCCTAGCTCTTCTCTCGAGCCGGTTATTCTGGTTATTAGGGTGTAAATTGTCACTTATTTTGCCTAAATGTTTGTACAGTGTAACACCGCTCCAGTCGCCCTTACAGTTAGGATAAATACAGACCAGAAAGAGAAAGGAACAGCAAGTTCTCTCTTTCTGTATTCTCTCTGTAAAATCTTACTCTGAGGAATTGGTACTCTTACTTGTCTTAGGACAACCTCAAGGGTGCTACTCAAAGTCTTGTTGATATCTCTCCTCTGATATAACTTCACTGAAAACCTTAACTGGATCCTCAAGAGAGGAGCATGAAGATATCAAGTGTTAGATATAGGCTTCAAGTTAAAATGCATATTCAACTGTGAGGTCTAGAGTCTTGACAGTCAGAATACCAAGAAAAGTCTGAAGAACAGGACATACAAGAAACAGAATCAGAGGCCAACAAAACAGACAGTAACGAAGAACTCAATAAGTTAAGTGACACACCATCAGTAGAACAACTAAAGAGAAATATGTCTGGAACACACTGTCATACTGTACAATAGTTTAGGCAAAATAAATGTCAATTTTCACTGTAATAACCAGAATAACTGGCTTGAGAGAAGAGTTCGGTCTCCCAGAGATGTTCCCTGGATGCCTAGTCATGGACTCGAGCATCTCGCTTGAGTAGCAGAGTAGTGGCTGTAACTACCGTTACATATACCTCATAGACGCTTACCCAGGCGTCCCGTTGTTATGCTGCTAGAGAATTTCTGCAGAAATATAGCATGGGATACACATTATACCTGTAAAGGGCTACTTGGAGGCAACTTAGAACACACTCAACATTAGTGAAAGAGGTGTCTTAAGTAAGAGCGATGTATAGCCCAGGAGCTCTAATCAATGTTGAGATAAGGTATTCTACCATACATCACTAGCTATATATACTAGACTAGCTGGTCTGTGTGCCAGTCACTAAGGGAACACAGATCAGGACATTAATAACTACCATACCTAATAAGGCTATATAATACAAACCATGGTAACGAGAACAAGAGGAAAGGGAGCTATGAATAGTGGGCTCTGAGAATCTGAGGGCAAGCTAGATAATACTCACCTATACCAGGTTACCTAAGCTACTCTAGATCGTCCCCTTACAATACCTCTGGATTTCACTATCTGAATCCACCCTAAAGACCTCCTATAAGCCCCAGACATAATCTAGACCCAATATTGGGTACTTCTCTTTAGGTAGTGACTAAGCTACCACATGCTAGAATAGCATATACCTCAGAAGGCAAGACTGATGAGCTAGCATCAGGTTTCTCAGATACAGACTATCAATGTTGAAGCTCTAGAAATCAGAGGCTCAGAGATATCTTTGGAATGTGAGATAATTTTGATCTAGAGCAGACTTAGACTAATATAACATCAAGATGGCAGATCAAAAGTCTATCAGTGACTAGTGATCCCATCACTGCTGGACTCAGTCAAGAAACAGACACACCGCTAGACGACAATCATATCACTAATGCTCAGACACACTGTCATGTGTTTCTAGACTGTATTTGGAATAGAAGGAAGCCAGTTCAGGGTTCAGGGAACAATGGGCAGGAGTGAAGTATAGAGGTGGAGCAGCATCACATAGTCATGTCCAGAAGGTATAGAGGACAGGAAGGTAACAGCTGTCATGGCCACATGGTAGTATTATAGAGAAGAGACATGAGGGAGAGTGGTAGAATGGAGAGTTTTCTTTTCTATTTCTTTTTAATTAAGTCTCTAACATTTGTAATATTCTAATATATTTCTCAGAGTGGAGATTGATGGAAAGAGCCTCTTTGGCCCTTGTCTTTATCTCAGAGGCTCTTGAGGTTGTAACTGCAATTCTCTTGAGTGTGTAAGAGGTGATCTTAGTGAGAGGTTGAGTTGATGAATATTTCCTATCATATACCCTACTCTTTCATGAGACAAGATGCAGTGGTCGCTCGGACAACCTTCTATGGAGTAGCAAGCCTAAAAAGCCTAGCTAATCATCAACTCAGATCGTATCACACCCATAAGGTTTGGTGTGGGGGTGTGGATGAGAGCTTGATTGAGTGTAGTAAGGCCTATAAGTGGTTTACTGACTATTCTACTAGTGAGCTTGTTATGGTGTGTAAAGGTGGACATCTTAGGGACACCATGCAGATAAGATCTAGATTGAGCTTCCAATCATTTCATCTATTTTTACATTACAGATAAGCTGCGCTTCTTATTTTAATTTCTTTCTGATACCCCCTACTTTCTCCTTCTCCCCACAAACCTTTTAGCATGCGATTGAGGACTGTCACTGCTACTTACCTTTGCTTGTCACAGTTAAATCCTCCTTTGCCTCTTTCACTGTATTGGATTTTTAATGGATTTCCCTTCTAGAAGTGCTCTTAAGAGCAGAGGTGAACTTCAAAGACCTAGTGCTACCAGAGTGACATCATATCTCAGCAGCCAGTGGCATTATTTGCAGAAGAGTTACAAACAGATTTAAGCTATCATCACTGATGGCTAGTTATATCAAGATCAAGAGAGTCGAGTCAACATGCAATCGCATTGCAATGGCAGTGGATGGAAACTGGACCCCAGAGGAATGAGAAGACATAGAGGAGGTAGAAAGAAGGATAGAGAAGTTGAGAAAAGAAGTAGAAGAAAGGTCAGAGGAAGATAATGTGCTTGAGAGCAAGACAACTCAAGATCACCATCTCCTTCACAGTCTGGCAAGAGGCTCAAGACTGTAAGGATGACTGGAGTAGAAACACTCCAGGAGATTCCTCAGAGAATTAGATGAAGCTCCTGAAAGGAATAATCTACATTATATATATTACAGTGTCCTTGCGTCCCTACTTTTGGTAACCAGGGTCCGAACAATGAAAGTGTATTAGGAGGCAATGGAGTGTGCTTAGAGCAATAGAGTAAGACTGTAATGATCGACCTCATTGTCTCCAGGTGTTCTACACATGGACTGCTTCTTTGTTTTACATTACTTTATATATCTAATGGCTCAGTCAGCACCTCACTGGTGGGGCATATTCTTTACTCAGCAGACCTCATGTCTGCTATATGTATTCCTTATTCACTCCTCATGGTATATAGGTATATATACAGTAGATATTCTTCTGTATTCCTTACGCTTTACCAATTGTATCATTCCCTTCCTTCTTCTACTCTCAATTCATCCTTGAGTCTTTACTTGAGTATTGCAACCTGAGTTACTGTTAGAGGACCACTCAGTTGGCGATTACTCCTTAAGCTAGTAGATAGTCCCAGAAGCTAGTTTGAGATTCAAGTGGGGGTATATCTACACACACCTGCTAGTATATATACTACACTAGATAGTCAGACACACAGCACCATGACAACTGACCTATAATCACAGAATATCCTAGAATAACTAATAATAGGCATTGCACTACATGACATAGACAAGAAAAGTCAGGAACAGTGGGAGTGCGATACATGATCTGTTACTGGGCCACTAATAGAACAGGCTCTCAGAACTTACTAAGTACGACCCTAGATGTCCCCTTACAGTTACTCCTTAAGGTTGTAACACTTAGTCAATGGTTAGATGAACAACTAAAGGCAGGACTTATTTGTAAGGGCACAGCGGGGAGCTGCACCTGAACGTGCTCGAGTACTATGAGAGAGCCGTCTTAAGTAAAAGCAATGTGTAGCCCAGAAGCTTCAACTATTGTTGAGGTAAGGTATTCTACCGTACATTACTAGCTACTTATACTAGACTAGCTGGTCCATGCGCCAGTTGCTATGGCCACATGCATCCAGACAATAATAACTATACCGCCAGATATAGTTATCTAGTATCTATGATGGAGACCTGAACTAGAGGATAATAGGAACTATGTACTGCAGACTTCTCAGGATCAGTGGGAACGCTAAATGATGCGAACCCTACCCAATTATCTAAGCGACACTAGATGTCCCCTTACATTATTGTAGAATCAAACTCAAGATATGCAGCACTATGTTTCTTCATTCCAAAGAAAGATGGAACACTATGATTGGTACAAGACTATAGACAGTTAAATCAACATACAATCAAAGACAAAACGTCACTATCCCTGATCAATGAAGTAATCGACAAACTCAAAGATGCAAAATACTTCAATAAGTTGGACCTAATCTGGGGATACAATAATGTATGGATAAAAGAAGGCGATGAATGAAAAGCAGCATTTTTGACAAACAAGGGACTATTCAAACCAAAAGTAATGTACTTTGGACTGTGCAACTCGCCAGGAACATTTCAAAGGATGATGACAAGTATCTTCTGAGAACTACTACATGAAGGAACCCTAGCAAATTATATGGACAACTTCGTAATTCCAGCAAAGACAGAAGAAGAACTAGAAAAACATACCATTAGGTTCCTTAAAATAGCAGAGAAACACAATTTATGTTTCAAATAGTCAAAATACGACTTCAACACCACAGAAATACCCATACTAGGAGTATGAGTGGGAAATGTAAAAGTAAAAATGGAAGAAGAAAAGGTCAAAGCAATCAAGGAATGAAAGACACTGACAAAAGTAAAGGATGTCGAAAGTTTCCTAGGATTTGCAAACTTCTACCGACAATTCATTAAGGATTTCAGCCACATCACAATACCATTAAACCAACTCAAAGGAAAAGGAGAGTGAAAATGGACAGATGAAGAACAAGAAGCATTTGAAAAGCTAAAAGAAAAAATAACCACACAACTAGTATTGGCCCTACCCAGAAAAGAAGGAAAATTCAGGGTAGAAGTAGATACATTAGGACATGCAATAGGAGGAGTTCTTTTACAAGAACAAGAAGGCAAATGAAAACCAGTCGTGTTCCTATCAAGAACAATATTACCTGCAGAAAGAAATTATGAAATATATGACAAGGAATTACTGGCAATAGTCAAGGCACTGAACAAATGGCAACAATACCTACTGGATGCAATCAAGAAATTTGAAGTATGGACAGACCATGAAAACTTAAAATACTTCAAAGAACCATACAAACTCAATAGTTGACAAGCAAGGTGGTATTTGAAACTACAAGAATATAAAACTCAATAGTTGACAAGCAAAATGGTATTTGAAACTACAAGAATATGACTTCAAAAGAAGATAATCAAGACATACAGATGCTCAAAAAAGAGTTATGGATACAACAAATAACAAGTCAAGACAGAATGCCTATTATACTACTCAGACAAAAACATCTCCAAGTAATGGAAGAAGGAATACGAGAACAGATCAAAAAGATCCAAATAAGAGAAGAAGAAATAACAAAACAACTAGAAAAAAAGAACAGACAAACATAGGAAGAAGACAAAATTATTTACATAGATAACAAGATCTATGTTCCAAGAAACAGGCAACTTTGAGATGAAATACTCAGCAACAACCACAATCCACCAGATGTCGGACACCCAAGACAGCATAGAATATTAGAATTGATCAAAAGAAACTATTGGTGGCCAGGAATATGCAACAATGTATGAAAATATGCCCAAGGATGCCAGGACTGTCAATAAAACAAGGTGCAACACATGAAGAAAGTGGCACCTTTATACCTCTTATCTATGCCAAAAACACCATGAGAAAAGATCAGTGTTGATGTCATAAGACCCTTACCAAGATCGGAAAACAAAGATGCCATTTTGGTAGTAGTAGACTAATTCTCAAAAATGATTAGACTCATGGCCATGATGACTTCAATCTCCTCAAGTGAAGTAGCAAGGATATATTGGGACGACATATGGAAAATACATCGCATACCAAAAAAGATCATCAGCGATAAAGGACCACAATTTGCATTAATATTTATGAGAGAACTGTGCAAAGCATTAGGAATCAAGAGAGCAATGTCAATGGCCTACTATCCTTAAACTGATGGTCAAATGGAACAAATTAACTAAGAAATTGAAGTGTTCCTAAGATACTATATCAACTACAAACAAGACAATTGAACAAAATGGTTGGCAATAGCAGAATTCCAGTATAACGACAAAGAACATGTGGCAATAGGACATACCCTATTCTATGTGAACTATGGAAGACACCCCTGGAAAGGAAATTTAACAGTGGAAATAGAGATACCAAGTTTGGAAAAACTACTAAAGAAAATAGAGGTGACAAGAGAAAAAGCAAGAACAGCAATGGAAAGGACAAAGGACATGATGAAAAGGCAATATGACAAGAGAACATGCCAATCACAAGGTCTCAAAATAGGAGAACAAGTATGGCTAGAGGCAAAAAACATCCAAACGAACCAACTCTTAAAGAAGCTGGACCAGAAAAAATATGGACCCTTTACAATCAAAGAGAAAATCAGACAAGAAGCATACAGATTAGAACTTCTGTCAAGTAGGGATTCCTGGGGCCAGACTACTGGTAAGATGACCCTTCCTCCACACACAGTCTTGTCCAGGAGGTGTTATACTGTTAAGACTCTAAACCTCACAGTTGAATATGCATTTCAACTTGAAGCTTATATCTAACACTTGATATCTTCACGCTCCTCACTAGAAGATCCGGTTAAGGTTTTCAGTGAAGTTATATCAGAGGGGAGATGTTGACGAGACTTTGAGTAGCACCCTTGAGGTTGTCCTAAGACAAATAAGAGTACCGATTCCTCAGAGTAAGGTTTTACAAAAGGAATACAGAAAGAGAGAACTTGCCACTCCCTTCTCTTTCTGGTCTGTATTTATCCTAACTAGATATGTAACAATTGTTACAATGTGGTAACACTACTTGTAACTAAGAGTGACTAGTTAAGTGACAGATCAGTGACAGGGTGACAAGTGAGTCAGAGGTGAGTCAAAGTCTAATAATGGGTTAGTCCAATGTTATCCCATTTAGCACAAGTCCAAAGATAGAAAGAGAAGGATAGTCCGAGATTTCTCCAAAGAGTCCTGTCCATACCATGAGTCCATTGTCTCCTAGGATGTTTTGACATTCTATGCATTACTGCATAGTAATGTCCTCGTTCTGTGCCATCGACATTTCTTCTCGCATTGCTATCATTTCATTGACTAGCCATTCATTATCAGACCAAGGCTGATAGTAACTGTAGTCCCACTCGATGTTCATAACATATACAGTCTGTCTCAGAGTGCAAGATAAGGGAAATGAGATGGATTCTAGAGGAGTTTACTGGGTTGTCACAGCCCTCTGTGACATGTGACTGCCTTATCCTCCTTTTTTCATTATTATTCATTTAATCTTCAATACTAAGTTCTACACTATTTGTACTAGTTTGCCAAAGAGATCTAGTTATAAGTTAACATACCCTATTAGAACTCTAGTTTTGTTCTCAACCTAGTAGACTCTCCTAGAATCCATCTCAGTTCTCATACCCTGCACTCTGAGACAGGCTGTGTAATCCCTCCTGGATAGGACTGCATGTGGAGGAAGGGTCAACTCACCAGCAGTTCACCCCCAGTGTCACAAACTTCATTCGGCCATATCTCCACCAATTCTTCAACTATTCTCACAGTCTCAATGGCTACGGAAAGCCCTTGAAAAGACTTTTTGATTGGTACTAGTCATGCCTTGAAGCAATCAGTATTGGCCAAGATATTAGGCAGATCAACTAGTAACCACCATGGTATAGTTTATTAAATCACCAATATCTCGGAAACCACCACGATCTAAGCTTCGGTTCTAGGCTCATCAGAAGCCCTCTTTATACCGCTCAGAATGAGCCTAGAACAACCTCAAGGCAATCAGTATCAGTGGAGATATGAAGGCCTCAATATTTGCACATGGACTTTATTAATTACTCATAGATAGTCATCTGTTCTTTTCTTAGAACAAAGGACAGCCTCCATATGGTTAAGTTATCACTATTTCTAGCACAAAGGCATTACCATATATAGAACAATAAGTAGTAGCATGTGATGATCTATCCTAGTGTACAGACCATCACTTTCATGTATATAAGGACTTATAGTCTGAGAATTAGACCTCAGACTTAACAACATCTTTTGTCACTGACTAAACTTTGCATTTTTGAACCTTTCAAGATTCTAAAGCACCAATCACAAATAAGTAAGTGACCATTTGTGATACCCAGGAGTCCCTACTTAATAGTAGAACAAAACTTCAAACCCTTTACACATGCCAAAACACCAGACTATGTCGCAAGCCCCTACCTCTGACCCCAGGCTAGAACATTGTGTCCAACGTGAAGGAACCTACCCTAGACCCCCAAGAGAAACCACTACTACCCCAGTTGAATGACTTCTTATAGCCTCACAGGCTAGAAACCAGCAACTGGCTTTCCTTGAGCCAGTAGAAGAACTGGGAGAAAGAATTGCTGAAGAAATGGCTAGCAAACCTCCAGAACCCTCAATGGGACCACCTGAACCAGCAGAAACCCAAGTACCAAGCCCAACTACACAAATATCTAGTAGAGAATTGCAAGCCATTCTGGCAGTACTAGCTAAACAATCAAACAACTGATCACAGAAGAAACTCCATATGATCAAGGAACCTGACCCTTTCAGTAGAGAGGGCCCAGAGGAGTTATGAGCATTTGTGTTCCAATACCAGATCTACTTTCGTGCTTGCAAAAAAGAGTTTAGTGACAATGCAGACAAAATCTTTTTTGCTATTTCTTATCTGTGGGGCATCGCTTTAGACTATATTGAACCCTTCATAAATGAGCCTGACCCATATCACAACTTGGATTTCATAGAAGATTGGCCAGCCTTTGTACAGAAGCTGTCCAACATTTTTAGCTCCTACTCACCCAAGGATAATGACAAGGATGCTATAGTATCCATTCTATTCCCCAGCGATGGCAAGACTATAGACTACTTCATCTGCTTCGCAAAATACCAGAACCGCATCTGTTGGGATGAGAGGGCCTTGCACAAAGTGGTCAAAGATGCCATTCCAAACCATGTTCGTGACGAACTATGCTATAGTCAGGAAGATATGTCGTTATTTGAAGGGTTCAAGAGGGCAGTCCTACACATAGACAACAATTATTGGGAAAGGATTCAAGATGATAAAAACAAATCATGGACCAACCGACTCCCCTAGTACTAACCTCAAAAGGCGCCAAGGTCGGAGCTGACCAGACCCCTAGGAACTGGAGAGAGAGCAAACCATACCGAATGAGCACCCAGATACCTATCCTCTCTAGAAGATGCACCTCCCACTTCCCCACCAAGGCCCTCCATTAGCAACCTTTTAGGAGCAGATGGCTGATTGACACTGTTATGCTGCTAGAGAATTTTCTATGAAAATGTAGCATGGGATACACTTTATACCCCTGGATTTCACTATTGGAACCTACTCTAGAGATCTCCTACAGGCCCCAGACATAATCTAGACCCAAGATTGGGTACTTCTATTAGGTAGTTGCCAAGCTACCATATGCTAGAATAGCATATACCTCAGAAGGCAAGACTGATGAGCTAGCATCAGGTTTCTCAGA
>Ga0153998_1000018_pt1:17500-20545 | contig 20545 bp, 9 predicted proteins | sample TSNC082MetaG_FD_104725 | JGI IMG/M metagenome (GOLD analysis project Ga0153998, IMG submission 104725) | Attine ant fungus gardens microbial communities from North Carolina, USA - TSNC082 MetaG | ecosystem: Host-associated > Fungi > Mycelium > Unclassified | place: USA: North...
CATGAAATGGGTTGGATTGATATTAGTCTGGATACAGCAAAATAATTCTATTAGATCTAATGTACTTTTTCGATCTAATAAGTACCTTGTGTCAGAATTGAGAAATTCTATGGCTCGAATCTTTAGTATTCTCTTATTTATTACCTGTGTCTACTCTTTAGGCAGAACACCGTCACCCATTTTTACTAAGAAACTGAAAGAAACCTCAGAAACGGAAGAAAGTGAGGAAGAAACAGATGTAGAAATAGAAACAACTTCCGAAACGAAGGGGACTAAACAGGAACAAGAGGAATCCACCGAAGAAGATCCTTCTCTTTCTCTTTTTTCGGAAGAAAAGGAGGATCCGGACAAAATAAAAATGGATGAAACGGAAGAGATCCGAATGAATGGAAAGGAAAAAACAAAGGATGAATTCCACTTTAAAGAGACACGCTATAAAAATAGACCCATTTATGAAACTTCTTATCTAGATGGCAATCAAGAAAATTCGAAGTTAGAAATGTTTAAAGAAATAAAAGATAAAGAAAGATTCTTGTTTGAAAAACCTCTTGTCACTATTCTTTTCGACTCTAAACGATGGAATCGTCCATTCCGATATATAAAAAACGACCGATTTCAAAATGCTGTAAAAAATGAAATGTCACAATCTTTTTTTCATACATATACATGTAAAAGTGATGGAAAAGAAAGGGTATCCTTCACGTATCCACCAAGTTTGTCAACTTTTCTTAAAATGATACAAAGAAAGATATCTTTCTTTACAATACAAAAAATCTCCTATAATGAATTGTACAATGATTGGAGTTATGCCAATGAAGAAAAAAGGAACAACATAAGCAAAAAATTGATACATAGATCAGAAACTTTAGATACGGGATTTCTTGCTCCGGATGTACTCGAAAAAAGAATTCTATTGTCTAATAATAATAATGAGACTGAAAAAGAATATTTAACTAAAATATATGATCCCTTATTGAACGGACCCTATCGCGGCCAAATCAAAAAATTGTTTTTATTCTCAATCAGGAAGAAATTTTTGGTAAATAAAATGCACGGCATACTTATTAGTACCAATTATACAGAATTTGACCAGAAAGTGGATTTATTTGATCGAAAATCATTAGGAAAAGAAATGACTTATTTACTAAGTAAGGTTGCAGTAAAATCAACATCAAATTTTAATTTGAAAGGAATTTTTTTATTTCCATTTACTGACAACAAACAAGTAAGAATTGATTCAGAAGATCGAATAAAAATTTTAAAACTTTTATTCGATCAAGTTATAATGGATCCCAAGGATGAAACAATTAGACAAAAAGATATTCATATTGGAATAAATGAAATCAGTAAAAAAGTCCCTCGATGGTCATACAAATTAATCGATGAGTTGGAACAACAGGAAAGAGACAAGGAAGACCATGTGGTAGAGGATCATGAAATTCGTTCAAGAAAAGCCAAACGTGTCGTAATTTTGACTGATACTACGAAGAATACCGATACTAATACTAATAACAAAGATACTGATAATCCTGATGAAACTGACGAGGTAGCTTTGATCCGTTATTCACAACAATCGGATTTTCGTCGAGATATAATAAAGGGCTCTATGCGAGCTCAAAGGCGTAAAACAGTTATTGTGGAACTGTTTGAAGCAAATGTACATTCACCCTTTTTTTTGGATAGACTGGGCACCCCCCCCTTTTTTTCTTTTGATATCCCCGAGCGGCTGAAAGGCATTTTTCCAAATTGGATTTGGAAAAAAAAATTATAATTTCGGATTATATAGAGGAAAATAAAAAGGAAAGTGAGAAAACAGAGGAGGACAAAAGAGAAAAATACAACAGAGATGAGAAAACTCGTATAGAAATAGCAGAGGCCTGGGATAGCCTTATAGTTGCTCAAGTAATAAGAGGTTCTTTATTAGTAACACAATCGATTCTTAGAAAATATATTCTATTACCTTCATTAATAATAGCTAAAAATACTCTTCGTATACTATTATTTCAATTTCCCGAATGGTCCGAGGATTTTAAGGATTGGAATAAAGAAATGCATGTTAAATGCACTTATAACGGCGTTCAATTATCAGAAAAAGAATTTCCGAAAAACTGGTTAACAGACGGTATTCAGATAAAGATCCTATTTCCTTTTCGTTTGAAACCTTGGCACAGATCTAAGTTACGACCCCCTAATAAAGATCCAATTAAAAAGGAAGGGAAAGGACAAAAAAACGATTTTTGTTTTTTAACAGTTTGGGGAATGGAAGCGGAACTGCCTTTTGGTTATCCCCGAAAACGGCTTTCCTTTTTTGAACCCCTTTTAAAAGAACTCGAAAAAAAAAATTTCAAATTGAAACAAAAGTGCTTTCTAGTTAAAAAAGTTTTAAAAGAAAGAACAAAATTTTTGCTAAATGTAGCAAAAGAAACAAAAAAATGGGTCATCAAAGTCATTATATTTCTAAAAAAAATAAGAAAAGAATTCTCAAAAATAAATCTATTATTATTATTTGGATTGAAAAAAATAGAAATATATGAATTGAGTGAAACTCAAAAAGAAAAAAATTCAACAATTCATAATCAAATGAGTCACGAATCGTCCATTAAAATTCGATATATGGATTGGGAAACTTATTCATTGACAGAAAAAAAAATGAAAGATCTGATGAATAGAACAAACACAATCATAAATAAAATAAAAACAATTAAAAAAGACAAGAGAAGAAGATTTATAACTCCAGAGAGAAATATTAACCCTAACAAAATAAGTTATGACGAGAAAGGATTAGAATCACCAAAAAATATTTGGCAGATATTAAAACGAAAAAATCTTCGATTACTTCGTAAATCACATTATTTTGTAAAATTATTTATTGAAAAGCTATACATGAATATCCTTCTATGTATCATTAATATACCTAGAATCAATGCACAGCTCTTTCTTGAATTAACAAAAAAAGTTATTAATAAATACATTTACAATAATGAAGCAAATCGGGAAAGAATTGATAAAACAAATCAAAGTATATTTAACTTTAGTTCGACTATA
>Ga0153998_1000020_pt1 | contig 20339 bp, 10 predicted proteins | sample TSNC082MetaG_FD_104725 | JGI IMG/M metagenome (GOLD analysis project Ga0153998, IMG submission 104725) | Attine ant fungus gardens microbial communities from North Carolina, USA - TSNC082 MetaG | ecosystem: Host-associated > Fungi > Mycelium > Unclassified | place: USA: North Carolina, Lumber...
GCTACTACCTATTGTTCTACATATGGTAGTGCCTTTGTGCTAGAAATAGTGATAACCTAACCATATGGAGGCTGTCCTTTGTTCTAAGAAAAGGACAGATAACTATTTATAGGTAATTAATGAAGTCTATGTACAAACATTGAGAACTTCATATCTTTACTAATATTAATTACCTTGAGGTTATTCTAGGCTCATTCTGAGCGTTATGAAGAAGACTTCTGCTGAGCCTAGAACTAAAGCATCAATCATGGTGGTTTCCGAGATATTAGCAATTTAATAAATGGTAACATGATAGTTACCAGTTGATCTACTTAATATCTTGGCCATTACTGATTTTTTTGAGACATGACTGATATCTATTGAAAGGTCTTTTCAAGGGTTTTTGGGTGCCATTAAGACCATGGGAATCGTTGAAGAATTGATGGAAATATGGCTAAATAAAGTTTGTGACATCAATAAACTAAGTACTAATAATCCCATACTACAGAGACTCCCTTAAGAATGGTACATCAGCAACTCCTCCATATTACCCCTTCCAAACATACCCAAATCCTGAAGAAAACCAAATATAACACAACTACTATAGGTTGCTAACATCACCTTCCTATTTAATGAGTAGATATTTCCATTTCTTCTTTTATCCTAGATTTTGTAATGCAAGGTTTATGATTATATTATAGAAATCTTTTTCCAAGTCATTATAGTCTATGGGTGGTACATTGGATGCTGTGAAGTGCTAGAAGACTATTGTCACAAACTTCATTTAGCCATATCTCCATTAATTCTTTGACAATTCTCATAGTCTCAATAGCTACAGAAAGCCCTTAAAAAACCTTTCAATCAATACCAGTTACATTTCAAGGGGATCAGTATTGGCTGAAATATCAGGCAGATCAATAGGTAACTACCATGGTACTGTTTATTAAATCACCAATATCTTGGAAACTGCCACAATTGATGCTTCAGTACTAGGCTCAATAGAAGCCCTCTTCATAATGCTCAGAATGAGCCTAGAAAACCCCAAGGTGATTAATATTAGTGGAGATATGAAGTCCTCAATGTTTGCACATGAACATTAATTAATTACCTATAGATAGTTATTTGCCTTTAATTAGAACAAAGGATAGCCTCCATATGGTTAAGTTATTGCTATTTTAAGTACAAAAGTACTACCATATGTAGAACAATAGGTAGTAGCATGTGATAGCCTGTTCTAGTACACAGACCATCACTTTCCTGTATATAAGGACTTATAGTCTAAGGATTAAACCTCAGACTTAATAACATCTTTTGTTATTTGTCTAACTTTGCATTTTTGAACTCTTCCAAGTATCAAGCACCCATCACAAACAGTAAGTGACCATTTGTGATAGCTATGTAGCTTGTAAGACTCTAGCCAAGATGACTTAAGCCTACTCCAAGTCCAAGTTGACAAGGAGAACTTAATAGAGTTCTCATTTATTTCTTGTACACTACTTATACAATTACTTTATGGTCTATGCACTATTTTCCCATACTTATCATGTGACCCATCATGTGATGTGACATTGTGACATTTGTCATGTGACACTTTCCCACACTTCTTCCTTGTGTAGTAAGTCCAAAAGAAATATAAATAATAACTTAGCCATTTTGCCAAGTCATGATATAGCTAGTAGACTAATAGTAAGTAATAAGGTGTACATGCCACAAGTGTCCAATGGTATAGATCCAAACTTGTTATCTAAGATTATCACAACACTAGAGATGTCCACTAACAGGCTTTGGAAACAGATTTTATCTATCAAGCAAACCCCTAGTTAGCAAAGACAAGATAGCCTAGCTCTACCAAAGCTAACTTCCAATGCTTTAGTCAAACACTGCTAACATTATAGTCTACACAGATAGGTCTCAAAAGTCTACTTACCAATGTTTTCAAAGGATAGGAGCAGTAGCAGTAGAACATAATAATTATTCAAGGGTGGCCAGCAAACATAGTGTAGTAGTAAACATTGTGACAATCTTAGATAACAACTTTGGATCTTTACCATCAGATACTTGTAACATATATATCTTATTACTCATTGTCAGTCTACTAGCTACATAGCCCTCTAGAACTCTCCAGCATCTGATGTACCAACTGTAAACTATAAAAACTCAGACTATAACCTCTATACTATTAACATATTAACCTTGTATTACAATAGATTATGGGCCCTGGTCCTTACTAAAATTGCTCACTATCTTACTTCTGTTTCTGCTGCCTATCTCTCTCTTTCAAAAACCTCCTCACATAACTGTATACACTTCCTCATTGTGCCCACATTATAATGTCTACTGGCACAGAATCAACATCCACCTATTGGATTGAATCTCTATATAGTACAGCTAACTACAATATTGGACATATTAAGATGAGACATCTTGATTGATCTCAGCTTATTCAAATATGTTGAATTCACAGTACTCCATCTCACTGCTGACAAATCTAATGAATCTGCTATTGAAATATCAAAGGAAGCTTGGGACATACTCAAAAGGATGTACAAGGCTACAAGTACTGTAAGTATCATTGCTACTCACTGGAAACTTTTAAGGATATACTACCCAGAAGAGACTAATACTAAAGAGTATATCTATACTCTTTGTGGACTTTGTCAACAACTTGCTAGCTCAGGACAAGCTATGCTAAGATTAGATGTTGATATTTGATAATTACTTTTCTATGTTTAGTAATCTCTGATCATTCCAGACTACTCTATTTTGTGTATATAAGGACTATCACTCTAGAATGGAATAGAGAGTTGTTTTCTCCCTTTACTATCATAAGACACTATATACTTCAACTATTTAGGTGAGTAGCATGATATAATTGACCACTGTGCTAAAAGGGACAAAGGAGGATTTAGTTGTGACAAGCAAATAGAAATAGCAATGACAGTTTTCAATTGCATGTTTAAGGATTTGTGGGGAGAAAGAGGAAGTAGGGATATCAGAAAGAAATTAAAATGTAAAGTGCAGCTTATCTATAATATAAAAATAACTGAAATGATCATAAATTCAATCTAGATCCTCCTTGCATAGTACTCCTAAGGTGTCCACCTTTATACACCATAACAAGCTTACTAGCAGAATAGTTAGTAAACCACTTCTAGGTCTTATTATACTCAATTAAGCCCTCATCTACATTCTCACCCCAAACCTTATGGGTATGATATAGTCTGAGTCAATGATTAGCTAGGCTTTTCAAGTCTACTACTCTATAAAAGGTTATCCAAGCAACCACTGTGTCTTGTCTTCTGAAAGAATGGGAGTATATAATAGAAACTTTGACCAACTCAACCTCTTACCAAGATCATCCCTTACCTTGAATCTCTGAGTTCTAGAGTATCAACATTGATAGTCTGTCTCTGAGAAACCTGATGCTAGCTCATCAGTCTTGCCTCCCAAGGTATATGCTATTCTAGCATATAGCAGCTTGGTAACTACCTAATAGAAGTGCCCAATATTGGGTCTAGGTCATGTTTGGGCTTGTAGAAGGTCTTTAGAGTGGGTTTCAATAGTGAAATACAAAAGTATAATTTATATCCCATGCTATATTTCCATAGAAAATTTACTAGTGGTATAACAACACTATGCTCATTGGCACCTTTTGATAGGTTATGGGCCCTGGTAGAGCATATACTATATAACCATTGCAACCATAGGTACAACTGCCACTATCATAAGTACTCAATACCCTATATTAGAGTGAACTGCTACTGTTCCTATGCTTCTTGACATTTCTCTGATATGACGTCAGTATAATTTCTCTTTATCATTTCATCTTATAGCAACTGGGCAACCGGAGTAGCAATTCATTCTATATAAACTTGAACACTATATAGTAGCTCCCTCAGTCATCTACCTTCATAGGTGACTCCTAAGGTGAGATTATCTTTCTTATACTTAGTACTTAGGCTGACTATCGTGTTGTAGACATTTTATATTATAGGTAAATATATCAGTCGTCTACCTTCATAGGTGACTCCTGAGACATTTTATATTATACCCTATACTTACCTGGTTATCATAATAGGATGCTAATTTTGTTGAATTTGAGGAGAAAACAATTAACATAACAATGGGGGAAATTTGTTGCAAACCTGCAACATTCTTTATTACTAGGTAAACTATTTATATACAAAGAACAATAAAACATAAAACAATAAGAAATAGCCTAGAACTCATTTAGTATAGTGTTTGATATTCCAACAAATTTATCTTCTATTTTTACTATTTAGAATATGTCCTCCAAAATGCTTAGTCGACTTTGTATGTTTGATGGTCAAAAATTGACTGAATGGAATACTACTATATACCATGTTGTGAATACCATAGGCTACCAAATAGTACTTGGTGTTAAACCTTCTCCAATAATTACTAACAACATCAAGACAAAGAAATCTTATAGAGCAAGAGAAAATTGGAATAACCAAAACTCCTAGGCATATGGCAATCTCATGCTGCATATCTCTTCTAATATCAGGAACCTTGCTATAAAAGTAAGGATAGATACCATGAAGAACCTATTAAATTGGCTAAAAATGTAGTATGAGACTACTAGCATTTCTACTACCTATACTAATGTCATCATCATTGACAAACTTTAGGTTCCAGAACACTGTGATCCCACTTTTACAATTGATAAACTACTAGCTCTGTTTATGCAATTGGAAGACAACAAGTTGGTTTATACAAAAGCAGTTTGAGCAATAACTCTTCTTACAAAGTTACCTCTACAAATGGAGGAAATTGCTTGTAGCTATAACCAAAAGATAATCAGTGTAATGACTCTTACTTTTGTGACAATTTGTAATAACACAATAATGAACTGGCAACAGAATTTCTCCAAAGGAAGGCAAAAGAATCCTCAAGGACTTGAAGTAAAGAAACTATCCAATATATAGCATAAAAGCAAGAATTCTTAATTCCAGTAGTGGCACTAAGTGCAGCAGTACCAAGGACATAGCAGACTACATAGTAAGCATGGTGGCTAATGTCAAAATGAGACAAGTGTAAGACTTTAGCCAAGGCAACTTAAATCTACTCCAAGTCTGAGTTAACAAGGAGAACTCAATAGAGTTCCCATTAGATTTTCTACACTACTTATACAATTACTACATAGTCTGTGCACTACTTTTCCATACTTATCATGTGACATGACCCTGTGACTGTGACTATGTAACCCTATGATATGACACTTTTCCACACTCCTTTCTGTGTAGGAAGTCCAAAAAAAATATAAATAATAACTTAGCCATTTTGCCAAGTTATAACAACAAGAAAACAAGACAGGCAATAGCACCTGCATATACATACTACATAATCCTCTAACTCAACTCTTATGATAACAGCCCCAGCTCATGTGGTTGACTGCTAATACCAGATATACTTAGGATATTTCCAATACTTTAGTATGTTTATTAGTATAGTGAGTACCAATACTCTTAATGCTATAGCTAACATACAGCCTGAGACTACTAGGTTTCCTGTTTTTCCCCAGAAAGACACTCTACCAAACCTCTCTGTAAAATGTGCCTAAGACTCAAATCTTGATGTTACCTTAGCATACAAAAGCTGCACTCTATTCCTTGTTCCTTTCATTGCTCCTAAGGACAATTTAAAGACTGTTACATCCACTAATGTTCTTGACTACTCTATGAAGTGTACCTACCTTGCAAAGTCCATAGATGAGTGCAGTAGCCAAAAGCATAACTTTCTTACTTCAAACTCCTTAGCATCTCACATTGGAGAAAGGATGCTCTAAGAAGAGGAAATAAACACTATTTCTCTTAGTTCCCTATTTTTAGAAGAATCTGAACACAATGCAAACACTTTTCCTATGAATTTGGATAACATGAGCATAAACAATGTCTTCTTTGCTGATAATAGCATTAGGTATTATCACAAAATGATATTCTTGTTATAAAATAACACCAAGTTATCTTGGAAACTCCATTTTCTGAAGCACTTGTTTCAGATATTTACATATAAATATAGAATTGTAGTTACATTTTAATTAAGTCTTTCTGTCTTTTCCTCTTTTTCCCTGTGCTCAATTTATTTTGCTGCAACAGATATACTATCAAATTCTCTCAGTGCAAACTCATTGCTAAAATTACTGTAGTTTAAATCCACTTGACATAGGCTTTGAAATACAGTAGTGTATTCTGTAACACCCTTCATGTTTTACCAAATGCACAAATAAATGTGTGTGAGCATAGACTTATATACTTCTTTCTACTAGTCTTACAAGGGAAAGCAGAAACCTACTGTTGTAACTCTGTTCTGGATCTTAGATTCAGGAGCCTCATCACACTTTACAGAGGATAGAAGTGATTTTGAAAGTTTTAAGATATTACATATTACACTCTTAATACATACTGCTAATTGATCGACATATATCACAGGTAAGAGAACCATTACTTTGAGGCATCTTAATACATAAAAGAATGTAGTAGCAACTACAATAAATGATATGTTCTTCTGTGATAATCTAACATACTAACTATTATCTCTAGGAGCTTTTCTGCAAAAAGGACTCATTATCTCAGGGAAAAGAAACCTTGTAACAATTAAAACTTGTAACAATGCAGACTTCATGATCTTCCAGTCTAGAATATTGAATGATATAATCTATGTGCTACAAATACTGGATTGGCTATACTAGCATCAAAATGTGCACCCTGTAACTATGGTGGATTTTGAGACTATACACTGCCACTTTGGACACCCTTCTAGAAAAGTCCTAAAGTGAGCAAGGGAACACACTAGAAACTTTCCAGATATTAACATACCTTTTGACAATCCTATCTGTCTAGGATGTACACAAGGGAAGATGCCAAACTACCATTTCTCTGTATCTACTCATTGCACTGACTGTTAAGACTCTAGACCTCACAGTTGAATATGTTCAACTTGAAGCCTATATCTAACACTTGATATCTTCATGCTCCTCATCAAAGGGTCCAGTTAAGGTTTTTAGTGAAGTTATATTGGAGGATAGATGTCAATGAGACTTTGAGTAATACTTCTTGAATTTGTTCTAAAACAGTAAAAGTACCAATTTCTTAATGTAGAGATTTACAAAGGGAATTATCACAAAGGGTCACTTACTTATTGTGATTGGTGGTTTGATACTTTGAGAAGTTCAAAAATGTGAAGTTAAGATGGTGACAAAAGCAGTTGTTAAGTCTGAGGTCTAATCCTTAGACAGAGTGTCCTTATATACAGGAAAGTAATAGTCTGTGTACTAGGACAGATTATCATATGCTACTATCTATTGTTCTACATATGATAGTGCCTTTGTACTTAAAATAGCAATAACTTAACCATATAGAGGCTGTCCTTTGTTCTAATTAAAGGCAGATGACTATCTATGGGTAATTAATTAATATCTATATACAAACATTGAGGACTTTATATCTCCACTAATATTAATTGCCTCAAGGTTTTCTTAGGCTCATTCTGAGCATTATGAAGAAGGCTTTTGCTAAGCCTAGAACCAAAGTATCAATTGTAGCAGTTTCTGAGATATTAGTGATTTAATAAATGGTACCATGGTGGTTACCTGTTGATCTACCTGATATCTCAACCAATACTAATTTTCTTAAGATGTGACTAACATCAATCAAAAGGTTTTTTAAGGGCTTTTCATAGCCATTAAGACCATGAGAATCATTGAAGAATTGATGGAGATATGGCTAAATGAAGTTTGTGATAGGAATACAGAAAGAGAAACCTTGCTGTTCCTTTCTCTTTCTGGTCTGGATTTATCCTAACTAGGTATGTAATAGTCATTATAATGTGGTAACACTACTTGTAACTCTAAGTGACTAGTTAAGTGACAGATCAGTAATAAAGGTGACAAGTTGAGTCAGAGCTAAGTCAATGTTTAATAATGGGTTAGTCTGATATTATCCTATTTAGTCTAGTCCAAAGATAGAGAAATAGTCTGATATTTCTCCAAAGAGTCCTGTCTATATCATGAGTCTAATGTTCTAAGTCCTAGATATACAATGCATTATTGCATTGTAATGTCTTCATCTAATAATGCCAATATCTCATCAACTAACCACTTGTTATTAGACCATAGCTGATAATAATTATAATTCCACTCAATGTTCATAACACTGACTATCCCTTCAAATTAATCAATCCACTCTGACCTCAAGACTTTTTCAACTGAAAGTTACTATTGGCAAAAGTACCTAATAATATTTTATGATAATTATACCTTGTGTCACAAACTTCATTTGGTCATATCTCCATCAATTCTTCAATGATTCTCACAGGTTTTAACAGCTACAAAAAGCCCTTAAAAAGACCTTTTGATTGATGCTAGTTACATCTCAAGGAAATTAGTATTGGTTGAGATATCAGGCAAATCAATAGGTAACTACCATGGTACCATTTATTAAATCACCAATATCTTAGAAACTGCCATGATCAATGTTTTGGTTCTAAGCTCAGCAGAAGCCCTCTTCATAATACTCAGAATGAGTCTAGAACAACCCCAAGGTAATTAATATTAGTGGAGATATGAAGTCCTCAATGTTTGTACATAGACTTGATTAATTACTCATAGATAGTCATCTGTTCTTTTCTTAGAACAAAGGACAGCCTCTATATGGTTAAATTATTGCATTTTTAAGCACAAAGGCACTACCATATATAGAACAATAGATAGTAGCATGTGATGATCTGTCCTAGTGTACAGACTATCACTTTTCTGTATATAAGGACTCATAGTCTAAGGATTAGATCTCAGACTTAACAACTTCTTTTGTCACTATCTAAACTTTGTTTTTTTGAACTAGTTAAGTATCAAATCACCCATCACAAATTAGTAAGTGACCTTTTGTAATATCTTGTATACATGGATTTTAGTACTTACAAGCAAAGATAAAGCTATCTATTTAATATGTTACTTCTTGGTCTTTATGAAAACACATACTATGGCATAGTATAGCAATGGATATCAGATGGTAGCAAAAAATACAAGTCAGTAGCCTTTGATAAAATACTAAAGAACAAAGATATTAGAATTCTCCAAAGTATGCCTCATACTCCACAGCAAAATAGATATGTAGAACAATTCATGCAAATCTTGTCAGATAAAGCCAAAAGTATATATTTTGATGCATACCTATCTGAAAGTTAGTGGAATCTTGCATTTCACTATAGATGTTATTGTCCACAACCTAACCTCACAAATCAGGCTAAACTAGCATATTCTCTTCAAGCTACTTGAGGGAAAAAAACCAAAGGTTGACAACCTGCAAGTGTTTGGCTATGGAGCATATGTTTATATTCCACAGGTAGTGCACAAGGACAAAATAAGTCCTAAATTAGAGCTAATGATATATATTAGTATTGCATTAGAAGGGCATGGAAATATTTTCATGCACTCATCTGGAAATGTTGTACTCACTGCTACATATGCAGATTTTGTTGAGAAACTATTCCCTTGCTACTCCACAGGGAGCAGATAACAACAAAACCTACCAAATAGAAATAGCCAACTACTACCTCCTCATAGAGATCCTTCAGAGCTTGAAGACAATGATGTGGTCAATCATTTATTCTCCTATCCCTCATGACCTATGCATAATAACAACAATAAGGCTGCTAATGACAATTGGTAGACACAATTCTCTGTGCTCTCTTTATGTTAATCTCACTCAAATCAGAATAAGGATAAGCTACCATAGGTTGAAAATAATGATCACCTACCAAGGTAAAACTCTTTATAAGCAAGAAAAGTACCACATTATTCAGGAAATATCTATGGAGAAGATTGGTACCCCATAGATACAGTAAAAGATTTGGAAAAGAAAGAGAAAAAAAACAGAAATGCACTTAGCAAGAAATCCCAGATGTATCAAGAGAGCAGTCAGGACATCCTAGTCCTAGTTATGCTCACCAGGACCAATAGCCTACTGTTCCTAAAACTATCTCAGAAAGCAATAGCCTACTTTTAACTCCTGGTGATAAAAATCAATCAAACAACATCAAAAATGATGATTTAACATGCCTATATCATAAAGGAGGAGTATAGTTACTAAATTATCTCCTCAAATTTGTGTATTCTCCAGATGACACTAAAAATGAGAATAGTCTACAAAGGCCTAACCTTGACCTCTTTAAAGTCCAAGAGTAACAATACAAGGATATAGTACAAATTAGAAGTAAAAAGATTCATGAAGAGTCAAACATGCTTGCCTAGAGAAATTAGAAGCCCTATGGTGTAGAGGTATATTCAAAAAGATAGAAAGGCACTTTGTCACAAAGCAGCCTATAAAGTACCACTGGTTTTTTGACATAAAACCTAACAGATGTGAAAAAACTCATCTGGTTACAAAGAGATTCACTTAACATGCCAGCACAGATTATACTAATATCTACTTACCTGTAGTGTATTTTGAAACTGTCAGACTCATGCTGGGACTTGCTGCTCTAGAAAAGGGGCATATCATAGGTCTTGATGCTTGGAATGCATATCTCTATAGAAAGGTAGATAAGGAAATCTATATAGAGCAACCTGAGGGCTTTAAAAAAAGGTCCTAATATTATCTTAAGACTTCAATGAGCTATCTATGGCTTAAAATAGGCAAGATTGGCTTGGTGGCATTAACTAGACTTCTCTATGCAGAAATTAGGCTTTGAATATATAAAATCAGAAGTAGAAGTTTTTCAATACAAAAGAAGAAACACAAATACCATTGTTGCTGTTGTATATATTGATAATACCTTCTTTTGCAGATAGAATCAAATCCTTCTCAACAAGATTAAAGCAAAATTTATGGGCATATAGGAATATAGGAATCTGGGGGACCTTTCCAAATTCTTACAAATGAGAATAACACATTGCAACTAGTAAATTTACATTGATCAAACTGATTACCTAAGGAAGATTCTCTTATGCTTTCAAATGTAAGATACATGTTATGCCCTCACTCTACTTTCTACTAGTTATCATCCACAAAAGCATACTAGCCCTATTAATTGTGTTCTTCAAAAGAAGTTCCAAACTCTTGTTTGATCTCTACTATATCTCATGCTAGGTACTTGACCAGATATTGCTTTTGCAGTAACATAGCTTGCACAACATACTGCAAATTCTTTTAAGGATTACCTAAACAAAGCACTATATATCTGCTGGTACTTGGCTGGAACTTAGGACTATGCTCTTATCTATAAAGAAAACTTGAAACTAGGAATACATGCCTGTACTAACTTAGATTGGGCTTCAAACCCAGAAGATTGCTACTCCCAAACAGAATATTACCTGATGGTTGCAGAATATAGTGACTTAGCCTAGATAACTTAATCACCCTCCAAGTTTGAGTTGACAAGGAGAACTCAATGGAGTTCCTGTGTTATGTACGTGTGGAGTAGGGATGAAGTAACCCAGGATGAAACAGAGTTACTCTAGAAATAAAGGGGATTGACAACAAAAATTGGAGAACAACCTTGGTCTCAGCTTGTGCACTGTGCCTTGATCTACTGTCATATGTGGTTGCATATTTCAGAAGAACTGAGTTGTTATCAGGAGTTTAGGAGAGGAATGGTATATAGATTGATAGGAGTGAGGATAAAACACATAAAAGACGTTAATCTACAAACTAAGAAACTAGGATGTAATTAACAGAATACTTATACTAAGTTTGGAATAGGAGGAGTACAAGTAACTAGTCTATATTATGATCCTATAGAAGTAGACAACAGGAGTTCAGGAGCAAAATTTAGTAATAAATAAAATATAAAAGAAATTATTTTTATTAAATTATTATTTTCTGTTATATAACATCCTGTTAGATTTGTTTATACAACTTATACAACTACTACATGGTCTGTGTACTACTTTCCCACACTTATCATGTGACTTTCTATCATGTTACTGTGACTTATGTGACACTTGTGATATAATATTTTCCCATACTCTTTCCTGAGTAGTAAGTCCAAAAGAAAAAGAAATATAAATAATGACTTAGTCATTTTGCCAAGTCATAACATAAGAGGTGTTATGGATATAGAATAGAACTACCAATATTACCAACCATGGAGTGACAACAAATGGCTACTTCAAGAATTAATAAACAATGACATCACAATACAAGAAGAAGAGGAATTTGACAATGAAAGCTATTTATAGCTTTCATGCAAATAACAGTTTGAATTGAATGAGGACAAAGACATTGAACTCTTAGATAATTCTTAGATAATCTTTGAATAGTGATCAGGACATAATTAGGACAGAACTAAAAAAAGAATCATTAGACTTATCTATTTAGGATATTAGCTCAACTTGTCATCTCTAGTCATACTAGTAGTAACAGTAGTCATAGTTCTAGATAGTATAAATATAGTTCAGAAAAGATAAAAATAGCAAGTTTTCTTTTTCTGTGGTTCTTATATAAACCTCTATTACTCTTAAAACCCCATATTTTCTTCAGTCCTTGGACTATAGTATAAAGTATAACTAAAAAAGTCTTGATACTCTCACTTGTGATATAACTTCACTGAAAACCTTAACTAGATCCTTAGTAGAAGAGTGTAAAGATATCAAGTGTTAACATAAGCTTCAAGTAGAAATATATATTCTACTTTGAGGTTTAGAGTCTTAACAAGAGAAGTATTCAGCTAGACTTTAAGGACTCAAAGAATAGTCATATTATCATTTACTAAAGTAGAATATATGATATTATCTAACTATAGTTGACAATGTGTATGGGTCTAGTCAATTTAGGGATTTGAAACAACTGTAAATAGATCAAAACAAATAATTATACTCAAGAATATGCTCTATACTTTGAATCTATGGTTAAATTTGATCTCAGTGTTGTCATTAAAAACAAAAGGAATAACTATTAATTTCAACAATAATAAGACAATAGTAAACTTACAAAATAAAACAAGGATTATAACTGTAACATCTGAAAAGACTATATACAATTGATATAAAAGAAAAAAGCTCCACTGTCTTTGTAACTTAGTCTAAATAAGATATACAAGAGAAAATGGAATATAAAAAATAAAGATAAGAAACCTAGTAGATAGAATAAACATGCATAATAACCTATTAATACATGTAATACACCTATTCAATGAAACTAGAGTAATAGAACAAGAAACTCTCAAAGGAGTACACATAAACATATAGGAACTAGCCTAAACACAGTTGACAAAAAGAGCAATGTAATGGACAATTTTTTCTACTATAGGACAGTTACTTTCCTTAGCTCAAAGTTAGCAAATACTACTACTCTAAAGGTTTTCAAAACTTACCTAGTGAAAGCAGAATAATAGACAAAAAAAAAACTAAGAAAAGTATACATAAACATAAAGAAAAAGTAAATAAACAGTGCATGGGAAAAATACCAAAAATCACAAAAACTTGCCTTTTAATTTACTATACCTTATATATATGAACAGAATAAAACTATAGAACAAAGTATGTAAATGACTCTAAAAGAAGTTCACTCTTTTAGGATATTATGATTATGAGGGCTATAAACTACTTAAATGGTCAACAGGTATAGTATTTAGATCTAGAGATATTATATTTGAGAAGAGAACTACAAATTTTACTACACAAGTAAACTCAAAACAATTTTCCAAAGTAAAAGATATTTTTGACTATGTATAGACTTAACAAAATGTCAATATTCACAAAAGAAAAAAAAATAATGAAAAATAAACTATATCTCAACAAGCAATAACACTATGTCATAGGATCAAAATGGGTATATGCTATAAAATAGAAAAAGAATAGAACATTGGAACAAAGAAAGATAAAAATGGTTATCAAAGGATATACCCAAGTTATTGGAGAGGACTATAATGAGACATATGCCTTAGTAGCAAGGCTAAAGTCTATCAGATTGGTATATGCTATAACAATATTATAAAGGCTAAAATTATAACAGGTAGATTTTGTGTTAGCATTCTTAAACAATGACAGCAACTTTGAAGTCTTTATGAAGTAGCTAAAGAGTTTTAAAAAGGAGAAGAAAACAAGATATGGAAGTTGAAAAAAACATTATATGAAATAATACAAGGTATTCACAACTAGGCAAAAAATCTAGATAAAACTACTAAGAGTCATGAATACTACAAGTTGTAAGCCAACTTACAAATTCAATCACAAGTTATAAACAGAGAATTTATTTTAACCTCAACATGAACAAATAATGTCTTAAAAGTGTTATCAATTACTAAAGGAGAAAAACTAACTAAGAACCAATTTGCTTTGAGTTGTAATATCAAGAATCTAGATAATGCTAAATTAATATTAGAAATGCATATAAAAAGAAATAAAGTATTTAACAACATTACCTTATTCCAATAGGCATACTACAAATAAGTATTAAGAAGATTTAACATAAGTAACTATACACCAGCTTTGGTTCCATTACTATTTGGACTATATTCATTTCTCAGATAATTCACCAAAAAGAAAAGTGAAAAATGAAAAATATACCATACCATAAAGTCCTAGGATCATTGATATGGTTACAAGTAGCTACTATTATGCTTTGTTTATAATCCTAAAAAAAGACACTGGAGTGTCTTGAAACACATCTTATTCTATATGAAAAAAACTATTAACTATGAAATTACATACAAAACAAGAAAAGACCTAAACTCTATTAGATACATTAGCTTAGATTATGCTAGGTACAAGAATACAAGACAATCAACAAAGGAAAATCTTTTTATAATAGCAAGGAGACTAGTGCCATAAGAAACAAAGTAATAGAAAACAGTTGCATTATTAATAGTAGAAGTAAAATACATAGGGTTTACAAGAATGTGAAACATCATTTTATTAAGGACAAAACAAAGTCAGGAGATATTACATTCAAATATACACCAAGTACAAATATCTTAGCAAATATATTGACAAAATTGCTAGTACACAAAGCAATACAAAAGATAACAGTCTCATTAGAACTCAGGAAAGAGAAAAATCCAGTATTTATAAGTCTTCTAAAATCTGGCAAACTTATTTTTGTTCCCATGGTATCAATTAGGTCCAAAATCAAAGGTAAGGGATAGTTGTTTTTAATTGTCCCCTTGTTTTAGATATCTGTAGTCCTGTACCATTTCTTTTTCTGAGATAACTTTGAGGATCTAATGTATCTCTTTTTCAACTGTTCCTTCATAAATTCTCTTACTTCCTCTTTCCTCTCTTGACATTAAATAGGTTTACTTCTTTCTTGGCACAAAGTTCTCTCTTAGGTTGATCACATGATCCCAAGGTTTTCTTACTAACATTCTCTTTGATTCTCCCTTTTCAAATACTTGAAGTAACCTATGGAACTTTTATGGCACTATCTTTCTTACTTTCTCTCTATCTAGCTTAACCTCTTTCTTGAACTTCTCTTTTATTGTTTATCTCCACTCATTTCTATTTGCTTTATCCATATTTTTTCTTTCACATATTGGTGGTCATCTTGTCATTTTGACCTCTCCTATTTCTCAATTTATCTCTGGGTTATGTGCTTGTAAGCACAGCATATCCAGTATTACATTTGTTTTTCCTAAATCACATATATCTATCCTCATTCTTTCTACATGGTTTTTGTAGTACGCATTCATTTATACTTGGTGTGTAATTGCTTCTTTACTGTTGTATGTTCTATTTATATTTCTCACTATTAGCAGTTTTTTCAACTTTTACAATCAAAATTCATATTTTGCTACTATTTCTTTATCCATAAATATTTCCATTGTGCCTATTACAAATAATCACTTACTATTTGTGATTTGGTTGAATATAGATTCAAAAAGTACTTAAAAGTAAAGTTTAAACAGTGACAAAAGAGATATTGTTAAGTCTGAGGTTTAATTCTCAAACTATAAGTCTTTATATACATAATTGTAATAGTCTATGTACTAGGACAGACTATCACATACTACTATCTATTGTTCTATATATTATAGTACCTTTGTACTTGAAAATTTGATAACTTAACCATATAAAGACTGTTCTTTGTTCTAATAAAAGATAAATGAGTATTTATAGGTAATTAATTAAGTCTATATGTAAACATTAAGAATATTATGACCTTAAGAAGTAACTCAGGTTGCAACACTCAAGTAAAAACTTGAGGATAAAATGAGAGAAGAAAGAAAATAATACAATTGGTAAAGTGTAAGAAATACAGGAGAGTATCTACTATATACCTATGTACTATATGGTAGAAATGAGAAATGCATATGGCAGACATAAGGTCTACTGAGTAAAGAACCTGCCCCGCCAGTGAGACACTGACTGAACTACTGTACAATTAAGGAAATGTCAATAAAAGAAACAGTCCATGTGTAGAATACCTTGTCATGACTTGGCAAAACAGCTAAGTCAATATTTATATTTTTTTTCTTTTAGATTATTACTAAGGGGGAGTATGGGGAATATCATGTGATAGTCACAGAGTTACAAAGATGTGATATCAGTCACACAAGGTCATGATCACAGCATGTAATGAAGTAGTCATATGATAGGAATAATATGAGGACCATAGGAGAATATTGCATAGCCACTATAGTAAATTGTATAAGTAGTATAGAAAATCAAATAGGAACTCTATCAAGTTCTCCTTGTCAACTCAAACTTGGAGTGGACTTAAGTCATTACAGCTAGAGTCTTACATACCTGGAGGCCATAAGGTTGATTGTTATAATACCTCAGTCTCAGGGTTCATGTCCTCATGAATACCTTATAATCTTTCTTTTTCCATAGTATAAATAGCCACTGACTTCTTCTGTGGTCCAATAATATATCCTTCATTTGGTATTTCTACAATGAACCATAGATTATATAATGGTTCTCTAGTATATAGTGGTATTTTGAATCTCTTTTGTACTGTTTTTAAATTTTGTTTAGACTCAAGTAATTCTTTAACAATCTAGCTCTAATACCTTGAGCTGTTTTCTCCATTTCTGCTGATAGTATGGTATCCAGCAGATGGTAAGAAACAAGTGACATTAGAAAGTACTTTGAACCATTTTAAGAATATGATGAGATTATTGATTTCTTTAACTAATTGGTTATTGGGATTTTCAGATGCTAATATCATTAATTCATTGCTTGATGACACAGTTGTGGATTTGTTAACAGGTGGTGGTAAGAAGAGGTATATTAATATGACTTCTTCTTCTTTTTCTTCTTTGTTTTCTTTTGGAAAAATTATTGGTTTGACTCATAAAAGAGATGAAAACTGATTAGTATAGGCAAATGATTCTTGTAGACATTGAATATGATTGTCAATTGCTGGATGGCCTTGGCCTTGGTATATTATAAGTTTATTGACTAGATTACATTGAATGCTGTAGAACTGTTGAGATAAGACATCATGTAAAATGAGCCTGAGTATTTCTACCACTTTGTGGTATTTTTTGTATGATATCCTTCTTCTGCAAGTAGCATTTCTGTTTCTGCATTTGCCATGGTGTTGTTAATAATGTCAGTTATCCTAACTAGTTCTTCTGCTTTTTCTTCAAGTTCTACCATAACTTTGATTGCTTGAATGATACAATCCATCTTGCTGGTCCAATCTTTGGTCTGATTATTACAATGTATGATCTTGTTATAAATTTTATGGTTCCAGGTAAGGGAGATAGTAATACTAGAAGTGTTGGTAGCAGCATTGGTAACAAAAGACATGATTTCAAAAGATATTTCTCAGTTACTGGTATATATTTGAGATGTTGAAAATTAACCTTTAGCATCCTCTTTTAAAGGTTTTGTCTCAAAAGCTATATCCAATAGTCTTGAATTGTCTCTTTTGTATGTGGTAAATTTGTCTCTGCCATCTATTAGTTATGTTCATTTCTATATCCTTTCTAGTGAATTAGAAATTGGGTGCTTTTTTCTTTTTTGCAATGTCCCCTAATTTCTTCTACTTCATATTCTTCTTTCTCATTGATAATGTCAGGTGGGGGTGCTGGTTTCTTGTGTTGACTTGTAAACTCTGCCTTTTTGCAACATGTTAATAGGTCCTCATTGAAAATGTTGTATATAGCCTATCTTTCTAGAAGCTCTAGCTTATATGCTCCTTATCCAATTTCCTCTTTGATTGTAAAGGGTTCATATCTTTTCTGGTCAATTTGTCTGAATATTCTTTGCTTCTAGCCACACTTGTTCTTCTACTTTGAGTTCTTGTGATTGTTTTCTTTTCTTGTCATATTGCTTTTTCATTGATTTCTTTGTTCTTTCCATAGATATCTTTGCTTCTTGTGTTTTTTCCATTTTCTTTAATAAACTTTCCAAACTTGGTATTTCCATGTCCACTGTTAGGTTTCTTTTCCAGGGATGTCTTTCATAGTTTAGGTAAAATAAAGTATGTCCTATTGCTACATGTTCTTTGTTATTGTATTGAAATTCTGCTGTTGTTAATTATTTTGTCCAATTGTCTTGTCTATAGTTAATATAGTGTCTCAAGAACACTTCAACTTCTTAATTGATTCTTTTTGTTTGGCTGTTTGTTTAAGGATAATAGGCTGTTATCATTGCTCTTTTGATTCCTAATGCTTTGCAAAGTTCTTCCATAAATATGGATGTAAATTGAGATCCTTGATTGCTAATGATTCTTTTTGATATGCTATGTATTTTCCATATGTCATTCCAATATATTCTTGTTACTTCATCTAAGGAGATTGAAATTGTTGTAGCCATGAGTCTAATCATTTTGGAAAATTGATTTAATATGACTAGAATAGCATCCTTATTTTCTAATCTTGGTAAAGGTCCTATGATATCAATGCTAATTTTTTCCTATGGTGTTTTTGATATAGATAGGAGATGTAGAAGTGCTACTTTTTTCATGTGTTATACCTTGTTCTATTGACATTCCTGGTATTCTTTTGTATGTCATTATGTATTTTGGACTACCAATAGTTTCTCTTGATTAGTTCCATCATTCTTTGTTGTTTTAGATGTCTAATATCTAGTGGGTTATAGTTGTTACTAAGTATTTCATCTCAAAGTTATTTGTTTCTTAGTATGTAGATCTTGCCATTTATATAGACAATTTCATCTTCTTTCTATGCTTGTCCATCTTTTTTTTCCAATGTTTTTGTTATTTCTTTTTCTCTTGTTTGTATCTTCTTGATTCATGTTTGTATTTTTTCTTTTGTTATTTGTAAATGTTTTTATCTGAGTAGTACAATGGGTGTTCTATCTTGAATTGTCATTTTTCATATCCATAACTCTTTCTTGAGCATTTATATATCTTGGTTGTCCTTTTTGGTATCTATTCATTCTTTTCTAGACAGTATGTCTGCTTTTGTATTTGTCTTTTCTGGAATATGTTGTAGGGTAAAGTCATAGTTTTAAATACCATCTTGTTTGTTGTCTATTGAGTTTATGTATCTTGTTCTTATGAGAGAACTCCTCCAATTGCATGTCCTAATGCATCTACTTCTATCCTGAATTTTTCTTCTCTTTTGGATAAGGCCAGTACTAGTTGTATAGTTATTTTTTTCTTCAATTCTTCAAATGTGCTTTGTTCTTCTTCTGTCTATCTCCATTCTCTTTTGTTTTTTAGCTGATTTAATGGTACTGTGATGTGGCTAAAATCCTTGATGAATTATCAGTAGAAGTTTGTAAAGCCTAAAAAGCTTTTGACATCTTTTACTTTTGTCGGTACTTTCTATTCTTTGATTGCCTTAACTTTTTCTTCTTTTATCTAGACTTTTCTATTTCTAACCTGTACTCCTAGTATGGGTATTTCTGTAGTGTTGAAATTATATTTCAACCTTTTGAAATATAAATTATATTTCTCTGTTATCTTTAGAAACCTAATTGTGTATTTTTCTAGTTCTTCTTTTGTCTTTACCAGAATAACAAAGTCATCTATATAGTTTGCAAGACTTTCTTTATATAATAGTTTTCTAAATATGCTTGTCATCATCTGTTAGAAAGTTGCTAGCGAGTTATATAGTTCAAAGTATATCACTTTTGGTTTGAATAGTCCTTTGTTTATCAAAAAGGCTACTTTTCATTTGTTGCATTCTTTTATTTGTATGTTGTTATATTCCTAGATTAAATCTAATTTGTTGAAGTATTTTACATCCTTTAACTTGTCAATTACTTTATTGATTAGAAGTATTTTGTCCTTGACTATGTGTTAATTTAGCCATCTGTAATCTTATACTAATTATAATGATCTATCTTTCTTTGGAGTAAAGAAGCATAGTGCCATATATCTTGAACTTAACTCTATAATGTATCACAAATGGTTACTTACTTGATTTGTGATTTGAGAAAAGAGTTCTTCAAGAGAGTTCAAGCAAGGTTTAGATAATAA
>Ga0153998_1000022_pt1 | contig 20293 bp, 14 predicted proteins | sample TSNC082MetaG_FD_104725 | JGI IMG/M metagenome (GOLD analysis project Ga0153998, IMG submission 104725) | Attine ant fungus gardens microbial communities from North Carolina, USA - TSNC082 MetaG | ecosystem: Host-associated > Fungi > Mycelium > Unclassified | place: USA: North Carolina, Lumber...
AGATGTTGTTAAGTCTAAGGTCTAATCCTCAGACTATGAGTTCTTATATACATAATTGTGATGGTCTGTGCACTAGGACAGATCATCACATGCTACTACCTATTGTTCTATATATGGTAGTGCCTTTGTACTTAAAATAGTGATAGCTTAACCATATGGAGACTGCTATTTGTTCTAAGAAAAGGACAAATAACTATCTATGGGTAATTAATAAAGTCTATGTGCAAATATTGAGGCCTTCATATCTCCACTAATATTAATTGCCTTGAGGTCTTTCTAGGCTCATTCTGAGCATTATGAGGAAAGCTTATGCTGAGCCTAGAACCAAAGCATTGATCATGGTGGTTTCCGAGATATTAGCAATTTAATAAATGGTAACATGATGATTACCAGTTGATCTGCTTAATATCTCAATCAATATTGATTTTCTCGAGATGTGACTGGCATCAATTGAAAGGTCTTTTTGAGGGCTTTCCGTAGCCATTAAGACCATGAGAATCGTCGAAGAATTGATGGAGATATGGCCAAATAAAGTTTGTAACAACAAGATGGGAGATAGTAACATTTGTAGAGTATGGTAGGTGCCAATATAAAGGTACAAAAACAGAAGAAAACTGGAAACAAGAATTTGTCTCTAGGAAATAGTTGAGAAATGTGTGGTACAAAGGATATCTCAAAGCATAGAAGTAAAGAAGCAACAAAGAAGCTATAGAAAGGGAAAGTAAAGTTAAATGTACAAAGTATAGCAGAAAGGATATAATAGTAGAAGAAAAGAAGAGAAAAAGAATATTTTATGTCTAGAGTATAGACAAAAGAAAAGAAACCATAGTGGAATTGGGATGTAGCAGCACAGCCCATAGAGGCAAAGGTGTAGCAGAGTAGTATGTAGAGAGAAGTTCTGAGAAGTATAGCAAGAGAGGGGAATAAACAGAGAGAAGTGAGGAGGACTTTTAAGATACTAAGAGAAATATGGCTGAACATAAGAGTAGAAAAGGTGAATAGGCATAAAAGTATAATAGTTAAAGTGCTCTTGGATAGTGGCACAATGGTAGGAGGCCAGAAACATATTCAGGCCTAAAAGTAAATAAATTTTGTGACTTCATACTCCAAAATAAACAGACAAAGGAAATACTACTGCAAGGTAGAAGAATACAAACATGAGAGGACTTCATCAGCTAGGATAACTACCTAACTATATAGCAGTATACCTTAGGACATAAGGTCACTATATCTGATAGGCCATCACTTAAGAACCAGTGGATTTAAGCCCATGGTCCCATAGTATTATGCTGACTAGATAGTTCAGCTAGAAAAATAGGAGCCTCATGTAGAGAGTCCAAAACCTTACCAATGACAGGAAATACCACATACTAAAGAAGAATAAAGAACTGGCTTAAGGAAAATAAAAAATAGTTTTACCCAATCAGAGATAACTAAAAATATAGGAAACAGATCAGAGACAGATTGTTAAGACTCTAAACCTCAAAGTGGAATATGCATTTCCACTTGAAGCTTATGTTAACACTTGATATCTTCACACTCCTCTACTAAGGATATGATTAAGGTTTTCAGTAAAGTTATATTACAAGTGAGAGTATCAAGACTTTTAGTCACACTCTATACTATAGTCTAAGGACTAAAGAGAGTATGGGGTTTCAAGAGTAAGAAAAGTTTACATAAGAACTATAGAAAGAGAGAACTTATTGTTCTCATCCTTTCTGAACTATATTTATACTATTTAGGAATATGACTACTGTTACTACTAGTTATAACTAGAGGTAACAAGTTAAGTCAGTACTCTGAATAGACAGGTCTGATGATTCTCCTTTTAGTTCTTGTTCTATAAATGTCTAGATTACTATCCAAGAATTATCCAAGAATTGTCTGAGAGTCCAATGTCTCTGTTCTTGCTCAATCCAAAAGTCTCATTCATACAGAAGCTATAAATAGCTTTCATCATTATCTTCCTCTTCTTTTTTCATTAAGATATCATTGTCCATCAATTCTTAAAGTAACCATTTGTTGTCACTCCACTGTAAGACTTTAGCCAAGGTGACTTAAATCTACTTCAAGTCTGAGTTGACAAGGAGAACTCAATAGAGTTCCCATTAGATTTTCTACACTACTTATACAACTACTACATGGTCTGTACACTACTTTCCCACCCTCATCATGTGACTATGACTATGTGATACTTGTGATGTGATACTTTCCCATATTCCTTCCTATGTAGTAAGTCCAAAAGAAAAAGAAAAGAAAAGAAATATAAACAATAACTTAGCCATTTTACCAAGTCATGACACTATCCCTCTCTTAAGTTCTCTTGTCCTGAGAATTTTTACAACTCATAATATGGGTCAATCATGTTGCCTATTTCTTTCTCATCTTTTTCTATTTACTTTCTGATTTTTAAGTTCTTTTGTTCAGTTTCTTCTTTCTCTTTGATTGTCTCCAAAGTTCTTTTTCTTTTTCCACCTTTCTATCACTTCCGATTCCATTCTAATCTTACCCAATATTCTTCATTGTACCTTTTATCTGACCACCCAAATAATTTTTTTGCCATAAACCTTCCTAGTAGTTCTTCTCTTCTAAATGTTCCCTTTTCTTTTTCTTGTTTCCTTATATCTTCTATATCTCGCTGATATTCTTTTTCAAATTCCTCAATCATATCCTTTGCATTTTCCAAGTTTTCTTTTCCCTCCTAAGTGTTTGATTCCACTGTGAATCCTTTTTATCTTACTAAATATTTGTCTTTTCCCCTTATCTACTACTTATTCAAGATCCTCTCAACTTTCCATTCCTCTTCTCCTTTTATAATTACTAGAGCTAGTTGCTCCTTTCTCTGCCCTTCTACCTGCCCTACATATTTTTGTATTCTACTAACATTTACTACTGAATGTATTCTTACTGTACTAGGTAATTCTAGTTCTACTGTGTTCAACAATACTATTTTCTTTACTTTGTAAGGGCTGATAAACCTCTGCATTAACTTCTTCATTCTTCTTCTGATTATCTGATATTTCAGATCCTGAGTACTTAACATTACTAAGTCTTCTACTTTATATTCATGAACTTTTGTTCTCTTCCTATCAGTATATTTCTTTATTTCTTCTTATGCATTTTCCAGTACCACTTTTGCTTCTTCCTATATCTCTTTTATCTTGGTTACAAATTTCTCTGCCCTTTTATATTTCCCCTTCTTTCTTGTTTTAAATCCTATCCTAGGGTCTTGTCTATAATTTGCCTTGAAAAGCGACATTTTTGTACTTAAGTGTACTTTATTATTGTATGCAAACTCTGCTGTTCCTAACCAATCAGGCCACTGTTCTTGCCTATTGTCACAAACTTCATTTGGCTATATCTCTATCAATTCTTCAACGATTCTCATAGTAAAAGGGTGCTAAAGGGAATTGCATACTAGGACAAACAAAACAATGATGTGCCAGCTCCCAATTGTATGCTAAAGGTCTGAGGGGAGATTATCAAAGTTGAAGGTTTATAAATAATTAGAGAAATAAAAATTATATGCAGCTCTAGTAAAATATATGTTGGTGGTTGTCAAAGGATTATAAGATCTCTCTAGATCGTCATCACATAGCTTTCCTAAGGTATCAACCTTTACACACCGTGACAAAAGCTCCTCTAGAAAATACAGTTAGTTGATCACTCATAGACCCTCCATACTCAGTTGCCCCCTTGTCTGCACCCCCAACACCGAACCTTATGGGTGTAATACAATCCAAGTGTGCACCTAGCCAAGCTTTCCTAGCCTGCTATCCTCTTCAAAGCCTGCCCAAGTTATATCTGCATCTTCTCTCTAGATTGAGTTCTGGGTATATTCTGTGTTCTTCTTAAGATACCCTACTAGTTCTAGTCTTCTTACTCTCAATAGATCCGCATTCATGATTCCAGAGACAGTGTAGATGAGGGTAGGAGTCAAGAGGTTCTTCTCCCAATCCAACTGTACTCTAGATACTATATTAAAGTATTATAAAGCCCCAAAACTTAAGAAATAAATTATAAAAGGGAAATTATTACTACTTTTAGGATCCTATCATCTCCTTTTTCTCCTAAGTTCTCCCAAATTCCTACTAATGACGTGGCTCTCTTCTTCCTTTGTGATGACGCATTCTCTTACTAGATCCTTTCTATCAAAGATGACATGTCTTCATAGCTGCTTCCTTCTAGAATATTCTTCTATCTTTCCCTAGTATACTCTTGATACTGCTTTGTAATTTGGACTTCATTGGTTACCTGTTAAGCAATTAGTAAGCCTCAATAAATGTCTAGTATCTCCAAGTCACGTCCTAAAGGTTATTTATCTAAATATAATTGATCTGATGCCATCAATGCTTATTGACAAGTACAAAGTCTATTAGTCTAAGTTCTTCATCTGAGTAGTATTGGTTCTAGAGTACAAGTTTACTACCTTTCTAAGTTAGTCTATTCAAAGGTAAATCTAGAGCATAGTCCTCCAGTAACTCTCTTAGTAACTCGATGCCAGTTCATCTTAATTGTCTCTCGAGGTCTCAACATGAGCTCTAGGTCGATTATCACCTGCTCAATGTACTTATTATATAGTGTTACGTTCTGAGAATATAGAAAGGGTTCTAGAGCGAATTCCAATTAAGAATCCGTTATTATAAAGCTTATCAAATGTTATCTTCCATGGAAAATTCGCCTGTGGCATAACAACAGTAAGTAATACTGTACATTAGGTCGCTTTGCTCCCTTCCTACAATAGTAAGACCATAGTTAGCTCACTTTGCTCACTATCTGTTCCAATTTATTCCAATTTATTCCAATTTATTTGAATTTCTCCTGAGTTTATTTGTATTTTTGAGTGGAAAGAGAGGGTGTGGGAATGCTTAGGTACATGATTTATCACCACCATCTTCCCACATGCAATGTAGTATATATACTAGACAAGATTTTCATCTGGGCCTCTGGTTCTTCTTGAACCCTCTATTAATTCTATGATATTAAGTTTGTGCTGAAGTCAGTTCACTATGCTCCCTTTCTACAACATTCTGTGTGACAGTAAGTAGTGTTGTCTATCAGGTCACTTTGCTCCCTTCCAACAACAGTCTGCGACATAGTGAGCAATATTGTGTGTCAGGTCGCTCTGCTCCCTTCCTACACTGATAGTTTGCTTTGTTGTAAGTCAGGTCACTCTACTCCCTTCCTACAACAGTGAGGCCACAGTCAGCTCACTTTGCTTACTGCCTGTTCCAAAATTCAGGTACAATTAATCAGCAGGCATCACTCCTACGTTTGGTGCAGCATACATACTAGACTAGATACAGGATTAGTCATAGTTAATAGGGACCTGATAGTACTGTATAATTCTATCTGAGTATTAGGAGATTAACTGTTAAGGTAAGTAACTGGGTAAGGTCACAACAATAGCCTGAGATCATACTAGGTCACTAGGTTGTAACAAAAGTTAGAAGTATAGAGAAAGTAGAAATTATTGTAGAGAGAGTAGACCTACTGGAAAGAGTAAGATAGTTGAAGATGAAAGATGATAAAGTGATATAAGCAGTGGAAGAAATGAAATGAGCAGGGGTAAAGATGTTGAGAAACAAAGAATAAAAAGAAAAAAATAGCATCATGTATAAAGAAGGAAAAGTCTATGTACCCAAGATGATAAATTAAGAGCAGAAATCATTAGACTATACCATAATCTTCTAGTAGAAGGATATAAGAGACAATAGAAAATAGTGGAGTTAGTTACACAAAAGTTTTGGTAACTATGAGTTGCTAAAGAGATAAAATAATATGTGGAGAGATACAATATCTACTAGTAGAACAAAAATCATACAGAATAGCCAATAGGAAAGCTGATGCCAAACTCAATTCCAGAGAAGCCTTGAATGCATATATCAGTAGATTTTATTACAAAGTTGCCTTTAGCTCAAGGATGTAACTCTATTCTAGTAGTAGTGTATCAGTTAACTAAAATGGTCTGTTTTATACCAACTATAGGGAAAACATCAGCAAAAGGATGAGCCAAGTTGTTCAGAGATAATGTGTGGAAATTGCATAGACTACTTAAGAGCATTATATCAGGTAAGGGACCAAAGTTTGTAGCAGAATTAATACAGAAGTTGAACCAGATGCTAGAAATTGAGAGCAAGATATTAATGGTTTTCCACCCTCAAACAGATAAACAAATAGAGAGGGTTAACTAGGAACTCAAAAAGTACTTAAGAATGTTTATTGACCATAGGCAAGAACAATAGCTAGATTGGTTAGGAATAGTAGAATTTGCATACAATGATAAAGTACACTTAAGTACAAAAACATCATCTTTTAGGGCAAATTATGGACAAGATCCCAGGATGGGGTTTGAGACAAGAAAGAAGGGGAAGTACAAAGGAACAGAGAAATTTATAACAAAAATAAAGGAAATATAGGAGGAGACAAAAGTAGCACTAGAAAAAGTACAAGAAAAGATAAAGAAGTACATAAATAGGAAGAGGATAACAGTCAATGAATACAGAGTAGAAGGTTTAGTTATGTTAAGTACTATTGACCTGAAGTATCAAATAATTGGGAGAAGAACAGAAAACTTAATAAAGAGGTTTGTAGGGCCTTATAAGATAAAGAAAATTATATTATTAAATGCAGTAGAACTAGAGCTACCTAGTATAGTAAAAATATACCAAGTAGTTAATATTAGTAGAATACAATAATATGTAGGGCAAGTAAAAGGGCAGAGAAAGGGGTAACATGCTCCAGTAATAATCAAAGGAAAAGAAGAATATGAGGTTGAAAGGATCTTAAACAAATAGTGAATAAGAGAAAAGGACAAGTATTTGGTAAGATGAAAAGGATTTACATCAGAGTCTAATACTTGGGAGGGAAAAGAGAATTTAGAAAATGCCAAGGAGACAATTGAGAATTTGAGAAAGAGTATTAATGAGACATGGAAGATATAAGACAATAAGAGAAGAAAAAAGAGACATTTAGAAGAGAAGAGTTGCTAAGGAGATTTATGGCAAAGAAACTATTTGGATAGTCAAACAAATAGTATGACCAAGAATATTGGGAAAGGTTGGAACAAAATTGGAGACAATGAAAAGGTAGACAAGCCAAAGGAAAAAGAACATTAAAAACAATCCAAGAAGAAGAAGAAATTAAGTAGAAGAGGTCAGAAATCAGGGAGTAGACAGAAAAAGATGAAGACAAAATGGACAACATGATTGACCTATATTATGAGTTGTAATAATCCTTGGAACAAGAAAACTTAAGACGAGGATAATATCATAACTTGACAAAATAGCCAAGTCATTATTTATATTTCCTTTTCTTTTATTTTCTGAACTTACTATATAAGAAGGCAGTATAGAAAAGTATCACATGACTATGACCATGTCACATGTCATAGGTCAGTGAATGTCACATGATAAGCATAGGAGAAAGAGAAAAAGAGAAAAAGAGTTCTGTATTTGTATACTACAACAAGTAAACAAGTGCTAAGACACTGTGGGTGAGTTACATAGTAGTACACTACTGACTACACCCAAGCTGTAGGGGTGAGCTGCTGGGGTCATTCTGAATCAGGTGTGGATGATGGAGGTGGAGTACTTAGGTCTTTTGCAGTTTGGCAGGTTATAGTAAAGATATACTTGAACTTGAATATATTAGTAAATTTTGCTTAATGTGATTCATGTTGGGTGAAGGTTTGGGAATTTGTCTCTATAAAGTCTATGAGGGGTCTATCTGTGATGTGGGGTGGTGATAGGGTTAGAGGAGAATGGTCATTCTTTGTGAAGGCACCAGATTTTTCTAGAAAGGATGCTATGGCTTGTATGCTATCCTTGGTGTCAAGGAGATTAGGTAGATATAGTGTTTGCATGCTTGGCATAGGATAGTATGATATTCTTCATAGGTGGAGCATGACTGGATAATATACTCTTGTATCTAAGTTGTTTCACTACATAGGCATGCTAGGTTTGTAAAAGGGACAAATCTTTGGTAGTATTCACCCATGTAACTGTGTCCTGTTCTACATTGTAGGAGATGCCCAAATAACTCTCTTTTGTCTATTAGTTCCAAGAAGTGGGGTGGGGATGAAGAGATGGAGGGGTTCAGTTAGTTATTAACTAGCTACCTTGTTGTGGGGATATCACAAAAGGCCACTTACTATTTGTGATTGGGTTGAAGGTTTATTCAAAAAGTGCTTATAAGTGAAGTTTAGACAGTAACAAGAGATGTTGTTAAGTCTGAGGTCTAATCCTCAGACAGGAAGTCCTTAAATACAGAAAAGTGATGGTCTGTGTACTAGGACAAATCATCACATGCTACTACCTATTGTTCTATATATGGTAGTGCCTTTGTACTTAAAATAGTGATAACTTAACCATATGGAGGCTGCTATTTGTTCTAAGAAAAGGACAGATAACTATCTATGGGTAATTAATAAAGTCCATGTACAAACATTGAGGCCTTCATATCTCCACTAATATTAATTGCCTTAAGGTTGTTCTAGGCTTATTCTGAGCATTACAAAGAAGGCTTATGCTGAGCTTAGAACTGAAGCATTGATCATGGCAGTTTCTGAGATATTAGCAATTTAATAAACAATAACATAGTGGTTACCAGTTGATCTGCTTAATATCTCGGCCAATATTGATTTTCTCGAGATGTGACTAGCATCAATCAAAAGGTCTTTTTGAGGGCTTTCTGTAGCTTTTAAGACCATGAAAATCATTGAAGAATTGATGGAGATATGGCTGAATGAAGTTTGTGACAGATATATTGTACTACTTTGGAGAATAGATAACTTTGATGAACGACCTTGGCTTCAACTTATGTGTTATGTCCTGGTCTCCAGCTGTGAGGTTGGTTGCTTATTTTGGAATAGAAGGAAGTTGTCAGAACAGAGGTCCTAGGGATATAGAATAGAGACTGAAGTGGACAGGGATAGGATTAGGACAAAATGATGTAAATTTACAAACTAAGGAAATATACTGTAACTACTTAGTACTTATAGGAAGTCTGGAATAGAAGAAAAGTAATCTACTACACTATCCTACTATTTATAATTTTAGGAGAATTATTAGGGGAAATAAAATTACATAATTGTCATATTTCTAGAATATGACAATATAGTATGCATAAATTCAGGTATGAAAGGCCTTATATAGTATTTAAAAGCATAGCAATATATCCAATAGCTGCTTTAGCTTTGGCTAATAGTTTTTTTATGTGTTCATTGAAGAGGAGTTTCCTGTTAAAGTGGATACCTAGCCATTGTATGATAGGGGTCACTAGAATTTTGGTTTTAAAGCTGTCTTGTTCTATGAGTTCAATATAGGTTATAGGGTCCCCACATTTCTTGCGTCATGTATAATATATGATTTTATATTTATTTTAGTCTAGTATGAGACCTGCTTTTTAGAGCTACTAGTTAATGATTTTATATGTCTTAGCTAAGAGTGTGATATTTGATGAAATTGATGTTGAAGAGACTTTTAGTTTGCTGTTATCAACATACATTAGAATACCTATGTTAGTTGGCTTCATAGTCTTTAGATATTCAGGGATAGAAAGAGCATTTGCATCCTGGAATACCTTTAGGAGACCTGCTGAGTAAAATAATACTAGAATAGATGAGACAGGTGATCCTTGGGAAATTTCATTCTTTACTGGTTTTGAGCTTCCTCTGATGCCATCAACACATATTACTGCTTCATGCTTGTCTAGGAAGTTTGCTATCTATTTGAGGTATTCTAGTAGTATGTGTTTTTTCTGCATCTCTAAAAGAAGGCATTGGTGGTTTACAAAGTCAAAAAAGCCTTTAATGTTGAAGGTCAGTATAGATGTTACTATGTTTTGGTTCTAGGCAATGTATACACCATATACAAATGTTATGGCTACATTGATTGTGGAAGAGTTTGACCATTCACCAAGTTATGTCCCTAGGATTAGCTCATACCTGCCTACTATATATGATAGTCTTTTTGCAACAATTTTCTCCAGCAGTTTGCCTAGGTATTCCAATAAAGTAATGAGATAATATACTTAGGGTTGTGAGTAGTTAGCTTTGTTGGGTTTTCTTAATACTACTACCACTGCTTGTTTTTATTGAACTGGGTAATAGCCCATATTGAGGCATCTTTGAAAGAGTACTATGATTATATTAGCTGATATTAGCTATGTCCACTTGATTAGTGTATATGTGATTTGGCTTGGGCCAGGTGCTGTGCTTGAGTTAGTAGAGAATAAGGCTTTACTTATCTCCATGTGTGTGATCTCTGTATATGGAAGTTCATTGGGTACTCTTTGGGTGAGATTGGTTACTACTGGAACTGGGAGAGGTGGAGATTCTTGGTATAGTATATCCTAGAGTATGTCATATTTTCTTGTAATGCAATTGCTAGTGGAATACCTTGGCCATATGTAAGAGTAGGCATTAGATAATTGTAGTATCCTGTAGTCTATTTTCATACAGACCATATATCCTGTGAGGAAATGTTTTCTAGGATCTGGTTAGCCCAAGTGTATTTTGCTTGGTATACCTATCATTTTAAGAAGTTTTGTGTTTGTCTGATCTCAGCCTCTATATATGCTTATTTCCTCTATCTGGCTATATTTGGTGTCTCTATACAATCAGATTAGTGCAGCTGATTCTGATAGACCTTTATTCCACCAAGGTTTTACTTTGGGACTTGGTTTGTGGATTTTGGCTACTTTGATACTTACTTGCTCAAATATTTGTATTAATCTGGTTGTGGTAGTTTCTAGGGTATCTGCAGTAATGTCAGCTTCTTTGTCCATAATAATAGTAATGTCCTGAAAGTTAGCTGTGTAAGCCTCTTCAAAGGCTTTTACCCATTTTTTATAGTTTGTGTCTTTGATGTTAAATCTCAGCCCACAGATGTTGTTGTATAGTTCAATGTTGTTGAACAGAGTCTACTGGATTGTGTAGTAGTCTGAGCCATATGCTATGTCTTGATTAACTGCCCAGTCTAAAGGATATGCATTTTGTATAACTAGTCCATTAGTAAATGTGAGGTCAAGTACTAACAAACTCCTATTTTTTGTATGCCCAAGGTAGGTTACTTTGCCTAGGGTATTGATAAGTCTAAAGCCATGTTAAGTAAGCCATTCAACTATTTCAGTAGTTTTTTGATTGTGTTGAACTCTATCTCAGTTTGCTTATAGTAGATAGTGCATATTCTAGTCTCCTGTAATAATGATTGGTTGGTCAAGTGCTAGGAGTAGTTGGCAAATTATTTTTGATATTCTATCATTTTTGTGATCTTTATCATTATACATATTGATTATTATTGTGGTTGGGTGTTCTGGAAAGCTTGCAGTTAGAATTTGGATGTTACAATCTTGAATAATATCTAATCTAAGTGCAATTTCGAGGCCTGGCCTATATTGAACATATACCATGACTCTTGGCTCTGGGTCACCTGGTTTATATGTGCTAAATGAGGTCCAAGCATTATGGCCAATAGGATCTTTTTTCTGTTTAGTGATATCTTTGCCTATTAGGGTTCCTATAGAAGTAAAATATCAGCTTTGTTCCAATTGTTCATTTAGGAAACTATGAGTAGCTATTGGTTTTCTATTGCAGTTGAGCTGTAGGACTTTGATCTATGTATGTGATGCAGTCATGTTACTTATAGGTGTACTACTCATGGTTTTGATTTGTATTTTATGAGGACAGCAGTAAGAGCTTAGTAGATTTCTACTTCAAGTATATTTGTAATATCAGCACTGGCTGTCTTAGCTAAGTCAGTAATATTTTCAACTTAAGAGAATGATGTGTATTCAGTATAGATGGGGTTGTAGGCTCTACTAGTGCTTTCCATATATTTTGTGTGTTTCTAGGGGTATATATTCTTTTTGGTAAGGCTTTTAGTTAGTTAACTAATGATTTAGGATAGGAAAGGCCTGAAGTTCTGTCAATTCCAACTCGAAGTTGTCATTCTGGGTATTGGGTCCAGTTTGATGAATGGTTTATGTTTTGCCTACCTTCTCTTTTACAGTGAATACATGTTGCATTTGAGTAAGAATCTCTGTTATTTGAGTTAGTAACCATGTTGTCAGTTAAAGATGTTTGGTTCTGGATAGAATGTGATGATTCTAGGTAGTTTTCTCCACAGATTCTGTATTGTGGTTCAGTAGCTTAGCATCTAGCTGCTCTGTGGTCAAATTTCTAGTACCTATTACATTGGATAAGTGAAGGTCTATCTGACCAACCTCAGGTCTTGGCTATCATACCAAAAATTGAGAGGGTCTTGTGGTTTGTCAGGAATGTTTGATAGATCTCTTGTGAGTCTACTGCAAAGACCACTAATGAGTAGTCTTGTTGGCTTAGTTCTAAGGCTAGATGAACCTATCTAGGCTTAAGTACTATGTGCTGAGTAATTGCTATATATTTAGGATTAGAGTATTGAAGATTTTTTAATCTAGGGAGTATATGTCTTTGCCATTGCCATCTTGTGCACCTGTTCTAACATTATTTATCTTAAATCTTCTCTAATTGTGTCTGTTGCTCCTAGTATAATAATGTTAGCAATACCCTCTGTGAATGGGATAATATTAGCTACTGTTGTATCTGAGCATGTGATAATGGTATAGTTCCCCTGTAGGTTCCATTTGACTGCTATGACTACTTTGTTGTCTGGTATACCATTTGATTTAAGGAGTTGGTTGATATCATTTACAATTGTGAGATTGTCTTCTCTCAATGTAGTATTTATGTCTAGTAGAAAGCATACTACAAGGCATGTTGTATTGTATACCTTGTTTGGGTTAAACATTTTGGGATTATAGGTGACTAGTAATTTAGTTGTTGGGGTTGGGGTCTTGGATGGAGAGCTAATTGCCTAGGCATAGGATTTGGTTAGTATTTGAGGTACATGTCTACTAGTCTCTAAGCCTTCTTCGGTGAAGAGGTTGTAGTTGCTAGGGGTTTTCCTGTTTTCTTTTTAAATAGAAGTTTTCCCAACTATTGTCTAAGTAGCAGTAAAGATAAAAGTTTTAAATAAAAATATAATGTGTGATCTCCTAAGAAAAGCATCCTAGTTGACACCGTGTATTAGCATAGTGTTCCTTGTACAAATTTGTGGGGAAATGAATTCAGAAGTTGAAGGTAAAAATAAGTTGTAATATTAAAGTTTTGCTGATGTACCATAGTAGTAGTGATGTTTGAAACTCAGAACTTGATTCTAGACTACTGTCTTGGCTCTGTACCTAAGTCTTGCCTACCTGATATCGCCCTAATGCCCTGTTTTAAAGTTGTCCTCACAGTAGTACTCTCTGGCTATGTGATCAGACTATCCTCACAGTAGTACTCTTGACTATGTGATTAGATATGAGACTTTGAATCCTCCCTATATAACTTGACTTCCTAGCAATGCTAAACTCTGTCTTAAAGCTCCTATGATGTTGCTCTTGCAGCTAAGTTACTTGTTCTGTAGTCTCTTTGGTTTGACTCAAGACTAGCAACTTAATCACTGATCTGGTCACTCTAAAAATAGATTTCCACTTTTGAAAACCCAAATAGAGGAAAGAGGCAACCAAGATTACTTGTCCTCTTCCTACTAAGTAGGAGTTTTTATAAGTTTAGAGAAATACAAAAGAAATATACAAAAAAATAGCAAAAAATAACAAACCCAGTCATAATCTATTATTACAACAATTGTTCCAGTAGTAATAGGAAATCCCATGCCTTCTTGTCCTTTCTTGATTATTTTCTATTAGTTTTGCTAGGTTTATTCCACTCTTGTCAAGTTACTGGGTTGCCTACCACTGATCCCACAGCGATCTCCCCCTTTCTTTGGCTTATCTCAGCAACTTGGGACCTGACTCTTTTTCTTCCTGCTTAGAGAGTTTTAGGAGTTATTTCCATTGCTCTCTGAGACTCTTTGTTACTCTATTATTTCTGATCATAGTGGATTAGTTTTGATGCACTCCTATTCTTAGCCATCACTGATTGAGTGATGTTATAGCTATTCTTATATCCTGCTGGGCCATTTGTCCTGTTCCTTTGATGGATGTCTCTCTAGACTTTTCTACATAAGGCATTCTTTCTCTGACTAAGCTGCTTTTCTCAGCTATGATGCCATGGGGTCACAGGCTTGACTCCACTGGTTCTCAAGTGATTGGCCTGTTGGTGGTGGCAACCTTATGTCCCCAGGTATACTGCTATGTAGTTAGGTAGCCAGCTTTTGGTAGTGAAGTCCTTTGTGCCTTCCCTGCTACCTAGCAGGTGATTTTATCTTAGTCCTGTTTCTTGGGGTATGAATTTATGAAATTTGGTTAATTTTAGGCCTGAATATGTTTTGGGCTTTATATCAGATTCAGTGATTCTTGAGCTCCTTTTCCTGGGCTTGTTTACCTGTTTACTTAGTTTATCTACTTTTTTGGTTAGTTTGGCTAGGGTTTCTAGGATTTGTTTATCTGGTTGGATCCTATTATGAGAAGTAGTTGCTAGGGGTTTTCCTGTGATGACACTCAATAGCTCTAGTACTTTGTCTATAATGTGGAATTTTATAATAGAGAGGGATTTGGTCAGCATTAGTATATTTTTGGCTGTTATTTTGACTTCACTTATGCTCCTGAGGAGAATAGCTCTTAATGCTGGGTATGAGTCTGTTTGATGTATATAGGGGTATGGTGTTCTACTATGGCTTGGATTGAAGTTATATTGACCAAACAATTCATCCTCATCTATCTCATTTGCCTATGTTCCTTTTTGGCTCCTAGTAGATGGATCATGTCTAGGGTGTTTTGGGTTCCTTGTTGGGGTAGCTAAGGGCAAGTTATCACAAATAGTAAGTGACCATTTGTGATGGGTGCTTTGATACTTTAAAGAGTTCAAAAAATGCAAAGTTAGACAAGTGACAAAAGATGTTGTTAAGTCTGAGGTCTAATCCTCAGACTATGAGTCCTTATATACAGAATTGTGATAGTCTGTGTACTAGGACAGATCATCACATACTACTACCTATTATTTTATATATGGTAGTGCCTTTGTGCTTAATATAGTGATAACTTAACCTTATGAAGGCTGTCTATTGTTTTAAGAAAAGGACAGATGACTATCTATGGGTAATTAATAAAGTCCATGTACAAACATTGAGGCCTTCATATCTCCACTAATATTAATTGTCTCTAGTTTCTAAGATCTTAGTGATTTAATAAATAGTAACATGGTGGTTACTAGTTGATTTGCTTAATATCTCAGCCAATACTGATTTCCTTGAGATGTGACTGGCATTAATCAAAAGGTCTTTTTGAGGGCTTTCTATAGCTGTTGAGACCATGAGAATTGTCAATGAATTGATGGAGATATAACCAAATGAAGTTTGTAACATAAGTAGTCTGGAACTGCTTGGGTGTTGTTCTTGAGTGTGGGTTTAGCTTGGTATCCTGCCTGAGGGCTTAATAGCTGTGCTGTGCTAATACTTTCTAGAGGACCAGGTATATTATGTAGATTGTTTTTGCTGGATATATCTCCAGCATTATACACAACCATATCTTTGCATGGGAAATTTTTGTTGATGATAGTTTGTATGAGAGAGGCCATGGATAAGCATGGGAAAGTAGTGCACAAACCATGTAGTAGTTGTATAAGTAGTATATGAGAATTAAACAAGAATTCTATTAAGTTCTCCTTATCAACTCAGATAAGGAGTAGGATTAAGTGCTTACCACTAAGTCTTACAAGGAAAGACTTTATACTGAGAAAAGGGAGAACATATTTTTTTGATATCAAGAGAGAAAAAAGAGAAAATAAAAGAGTTTGTAAAAGAACAATTGAAGAAGGTATCACAAACTTCATTCAGACCTCTACCAATTCTTCAATGATTCTCACAGTCTCAATGGCTACAGAAAGCCCTTGAAAAGACCTTTTGATTGATACTAGGCATGTCTTGAGGTGATCAATATTGGCCAAGATATCAGATAGATCAGTAGGTAACTACTATGGTATCATTTATTAAATTGCCAATATCTCTGAAACTGCCATGATCAATGCTTTGCTTCTAGGCTCAGAAAAAGTTCTCTTCATAACACTTATAATGAGCCTAAATGAGCCTAGGGTGATTAATATTAGTGGAGATATAAAGTCCTCAATGTTTGTACATGAACATTAATTAATTACCCATAGATAGTCATTTGCCTTTTCTTAGAACAAAGGACAGCCTCCATATGGTTAATTTATTGCATTTTCAAGTACAAAGGCACTACCATATGTAGAACAATAGGTAGTAGCATGTGATAGTCTGTTCTAGTGCACAGACCATCACAATTCTGTATATAAGGACTCTCTATTTGAGGATTAGACCTTAGACTTAACAATATCTCTTGTCACTATCTAAACTTCACTTTCTAAGCCTTTTTGAACATCTCAATATCAAATTGCAAATTAGTAAGTGGCCTTTTGTAATAGAAGTGATATATTCAACTCTTGAAGTTGCCCCAGACTTTACTAGTTTTCTTCATAGGAAATAAAGATGAAAAGAAAAGGATAGTATAGGACTATAGATACCTGAATAAGGGAACAGTTAAAAACAACTACTCCTTACCTTGGATTTTGGATTGGATTAATACTATGGGAACAAGAAAGGTGTTTACAAAGATGAATCTATGCTGGGGATACAATAATATACAGATAAAAGAGAGAGATGAGTGGAAAGTTGTATTCATGATGCACTTTAGAGTATACAAACCCACTATTATGTTCTTTGGTCTCACAAATTTACTAGCAACTTTTCAGGCAATAATGAATGATATTTAAAGAGACCTGATAGACACTGGAGATACAGCAACCTTTATAGATGATATACTAGTGGGGACAAAAGACAAAAGGAAGCATGATGAAATTGTAAGGTCTTAGCCATGGTGACTTAAACCTACTCCAAGTCCAAGTTGACAAGAAGAACTTGATAGAGTCCTTGTTCAATTCCTGTACACTACTTATATACCTTTTACTATTTATTTCTATTTGTCAAGTCCCATGCACTCCAATTCATCCAACTATCCCACATGTCTGATCTTTAGTAAAAGAAAAGAAAAGAAAAGAAATAATGAAAATAGAAAAAGAAAAGAAAAAGAAAAGAGTAATAAATATTGACTTAGTTGTTTTGCCAAGTCATGACAATCATGGTTGTTACATCTCCTGATAGTCTCTCACTCCCTCCTTTTGCTGTGGAGTAAACAGGCTATCCACAATTCAGCTCAATCTATCTGGGCTTTTATTTGGAAAGGAACCATTCACCGGTGTGATTAGCATCGGAGGGTGTTTAGGTGTCATTAAATGAATAGCTTGTGTGTCTGGCTGAAAAAAATATATTTGAAACGAGGCTAAGATTTAATGTTTCAGACAGATAGACTGGAAGAAGAGCTGTTAATAATGGTTCTGACTTGGAATACAAGGCATATAAATGTTTCAGAATTTCTGTAAGATAATAACGGTGGTACAAAACAGAGCACTTAAAAAGATAAGCAGAAGTTACTACAGGAAGTAGAATAAATGATACAAGATTAACAGAGAGGAAAGATGATTGGATTATCATTGTGTGCCTCGGATCTCTCTATGAAAACACTGAAGTGCTTGCATCTGCACAGACAATCCACGCCCCAATGATCAGGTTGGACTGATTCAAAAGCGGAAAATTCTGAGGCCAGACTGTGTATTCACGACAAGGAGTCCTAGATAATTTCAAAAAGCATCGTTATTTGCATATAACCCACACAATTTACCGGCCAAAGACAACAGGACAATTATCATAGAAAACAGATTCAAATACTTGGTGAAATGCATGGGAGGGATACAGTGATTGAAGCCATTTAGTCAATCTTCCTTGTAAAAACACCAAGAGGAAGCGTGAGGACGACCTGATCCTCGGTGCTAAGTATCTCGGCAAGACCTATGTAGTAAGCGATCATAGCGGTGATGCAACCAAGAATACCACCAGCCTTGGTGGAACTACAAAAACCACAAGATCAGTTTTCCACATTCCAACCAACGGGCTTTAGAGACACATACGCAGTAGAGCCAGTCCATTCACCAGCAGCCAAAACGGCGAAAGTAACAGTAAGGAAACTGAATAACGCAACGAAGGGGATAGTCTTGCGGAGGGAGACAACACTAAACATCCGTAAGTACGAGACAAAACCTATACAAAACCTATTTAGTTCAGTCACCCACAGGAAAAAGAAGGTCACAATCATCCAGGTGATAAGGAAGATGCCAAGTGCAGCAGACAGTTGTTCGATGCCTCCCTCGATATTCTCATAGGCGGCAATAATACCGCTCCCAGGAATTAAGATAGTCGCGTAAGACATCCAAAAGGCACCGTAAGAGGTGAAGGCTATACGGCCGAAGTTAGTATAGGTCAAACACAAGCACGTAATGGATGATGTCCCCGGTCCTTTCCGCACATCATCGGAGATTGATTAGGTCGTGCCCCCGATCAACAGGCACCGGGATTTGTTGATCAAAGGCGAACTCACCAGTGCCTCCAAATGTGTTGCCTCTGGGGAACTCCCACATACCAGCAAGGAGCTGGACGAGACCACCACAGAAACAAGCCATGCCAACGACGGCATTAGCGACGTGAATTCCACGGACTTGAGTGTTGTAAAGGGAAAGAATGAGAGTGGTTGATGCGAATGAGAAAAGGCCACTGGCATTTTTTGGTTTGTAAGAGAGATGAAAATAGAAAAACGACGGACTCACAGAGTGCCAGGATTTCCAATGTGCGGCCCTCCATGACTGCCTTTGAGGGCCTGGGCAGAGGTGATAGCTTCAATGCTAGCTTTTTCAACATCGTGATGGGACATTGTTGAAGAGACGGCAAGGAATGAAAAAGGCGGCCAGCCGCAGTCTATATATATGACCCAATCTGGTTTGCATACTATGCTGAACTGGCATGTGACTCTTCGATGTTCGTACTGACAACTTCAACTGACTGAATGACTGGCCTTTTCCCGAATAGTTTATCTGCAGTGGTAGATTTGTCGATACAGAGCCAATCTCTGTGATGTTACCTTGCAATTTGAGTGCTAATAGGCGACGTAATCCATAGGACCTTTCCATGACGCAAAATTCAACGGATCGACGTTCTGTTCACTCCAAAGATTGCGGATTCCACCACTCTTAGAAAGAAGGCATCAGCTGTAACCCTTTCCTTTTTTTCGGCAACAAGCTGACGCATGAAACAATTAACAAAGCACTAGTGGCGTGGACTTAATCCAGCGGTAATTAATTGTGGTAGTGATGATCTCCATAGGCTTTTGAACGCTGCAGAAGAGATGCCAGTGTTATCAGAATGCGACAACTGATATTAATAGGGGTACGCCATTCATTTTGTCAGATCATTATGATGACTAAGATACAGATGATCTGCACAGATAATTCGTGCGAATGGCTCTGTCATTGTGAAACAATCTCGCCTCAGTTATAGTGATAATCACAGATCAAAGCCCACTAAATCGGTGATAAGTCAAGTCATCAAAAGAGAGATCAAGTACTGAGACAGCATAAGTAACCGTTAATGTGTACTAATGTATTTGCAGCCTTTTATCTCCACGACACAGTGCATGCACAGAGCTCTAACCCAGGTACAGCGTTAGATATTTGATTATCACTGTTTGCCTCCAGATGATGGATATCGTCAGACCCGTTGCAAATGAATGTGTAGAAATTTGATCTAAGAGCTAGAATCAATTTAACATGACACGGCAGGGGCAGCGCACCGTCGTAATAATCCAACGTCCAACCGGACACATATTGTAGGGTCGGTATATGCCATGACACGGCTGATAGCAGCCAAAATGCTCAAATATTCTCTATCCGATCGTCGTTCGGGTATTGGAGATTTCGTTCTGAACTTTCCTCAGAGTGTAGCGTAAGTTTGACCCTGTATATTGATCTGAACATTAATGCAATCATTTGAGAACACAACCACAACGTCGAGAAGGATTTATTATTGGTTTATTGAATTTGGTGTTGAAATTTCCTTGCAAAGATAACGTTGATTTTGAGATGAGACTATGATAGTTAGTAGCACTAATGACAATGCTCTTCTGCACAGACTTCATGTTGAATATGCTGTCTGACAAGTCCATGTTTAGGTTGATTACTAAGCAACCAGCGTAGACTTTTTCCTACACCTCAGTTCTGCAAAATACAGACTGAGGTGAATATCTTCTATTATTCTATTCTATATATTGTGCTGATGTAGTTAGACTCTGTGTCCTAATAGGTACATCAATAGATTTCTAGTTCTGCACAATTCATGTCCTAACAGTTGCT
>Ga0153998_1000027_pt1 | contig 19073 bp, 7 predicted proteins | sample TSNC082MetaG_FD_104725 | JGI IMG/M metagenome (GOLD analysis project Ga0153998, IMG submission 104725) | Attine ant fungus gardens microbial communities from North Carolina, USA - TSNC082 MetaG | ecosystem: Host-associated > Fungi > Mycelium > Unclassified | place: USA: North Carolina, Lumber...
CATATGGTTAAGTTATCACTATTTTAAGTACAAAGGCACTACCATATGTAGAACAATAGGTAGTAGCATGTGATGATCTGTCCTAGTGCACAGACCATCACAATTCTGTATATAAGGACTCATTGTTAAGACTCTAGACCTCACAGTTGAATATGTGTTTCAACTTAAAGTCTATATCTAACACTTGATATTTTCATGCTCCTTCTTAAAGGATCTGGTTAAGGTTTTCAGTAAAGTTATATTGGAGGAGAGATGTTAACGAGACTTTGAGTAGCACCCTTGAGATTGTCCTAAGACAAATAAGAGTACTGATTCCTCAGAGTAAGATTTTATAGAGGGAATACAGAAAGAGAGAACTTGCCATTCCCTTCTCTGTCTGGTCTGTATTTATCCTAACTAGGTACAGTGACTACGTTACAATATGGTAACACTAGTTGTAACTTAAGGGTGACTAGTTAAGTAACAGTCCAGTGACAGAAGTGCTAAAGGTGACAAGTCGAGTCAGTGTCCTAATAATGGGTTAGTCCGGTGTTGTCCCATTTGGCACAAGTCTAACAAGAAAGAGAAGGATAGTCCAAGAATTCTCCGAAGAGTCCTATCCATTCTATGAGTCTATTGTCTCTTAGAGTCTTCAGACATTATTTGATGCATTATTGCATAATAATGTCCTTGTCTAGCATTGCCAACATCTCGTCTATTAACCACTCATTATCAGACCATGACTAATAATAGTTGTAATCCCACTTGATATTCATAACACTCATAGTCTGAGGATTAGATCTCAGACTTAACAACATCTCTTGTTACTGTCTAAAACTCACTTTCTAAGCCTTTTTGAATATTCCAATATCAAATCACAAATCAGTAAGTGGCCTTTTGTGATACAGATATCAAAGAGGCACTGAGCTAGGACCCCAAGAGTATGGCACATGCCAACATGGATAGTAACCCCCATTGGAGCCTACAACCTAATAGTTTCCTCTATTACAAAGGTTAAAAATATGTACCTGACTGTGACCATTTGCAACTTCGAGTACTAAAAGCTAAACACGACCACATTCTAGTAAGGCACCTGGGACAGAATAAGATCTATTAACTCATCTGTTATTACACCGCAAGCAAATTTTCTATGGAAGATAACATTTGATACACTTTATAACAATGAATTCTTGATTAGAGTTCGCTCTAGAACCCTTTCTATATTCTCAGAATGTACTACTATATAATCAAGACATTGAGCAAGGGAGAATCAAACCAGAGCTCATGTTGATACCTCGGGAGGCAAGCAGGATGAGCTAGCATCAGGTTTAGGAAGAAAGTCATAGAAGGACTACACTCTAGATCTATTATGGGATGGAACTGACTTAGATATATGGCGAATGGAGACTCTAGAACCAGTAGTATTCGGACGACGGACTTAGATAAATAGACTTTGATTGCAATTAAGCATTGATGGTATTAGATTAATTATATTTAGATAAATGAGTCCTAGAACATGACTCAGAGATACTAGACATTGAGTGGGGCTTACTGACTACTTAATAGGTAACCAAGGAGGGCCCTCTTACAAAGCAACATCAAAGGGAGTGATGGGAGATCAGGAAGAATATTCTAAAGAGAAGCGATGATAAAGATGTGTTATCTTTAATAGGAAGGATTTGATAAAGAGGATGCATTACCATAAGGATGTGTCATCACTGGGAATTGGGACAAACTTAGCATGAGAAAAGGTTGAAGGAACATCAAAAGTAGTAATAGTTTCCTTTTTATATTTTATTCCTTAAGTTTCAGGGCTTTGTAATCATTTTAATATAGTATCCGGTGTACAGTTGGATAAAGGACAAACCTCTTGACTCCTACCTCCATCTACACTACCTCTGGAATTGTAAATGCAGATCTATTAAGAGTAAAAAGACTGGGACCAATGGAATATCTTGAGAAGAACATAGAATATACCTAGAACTCGATCTAGGGAGAAGATGTAGATGCAACTCGGGTAGGCTTCGGAAAGGACAGCAGGCTGGAAAAGCTTGGCTAGGTGCACACTTGGATTGCATCACACCCATAAGGTTTGGTGTTGGGGGTGCAGACAAGGGGACAACTGAGTATGGAGGGTCCATGAGTAATCAACTAACTGTATTTTCTAGAGGAGCTTTTGTCATGGTGTGTAAAGGTTGACACCTTAGGAAGGCTATGCGATGACAATCTAGAGAGATCTTACAATCCTTTTACAACCACCAACATATATTTTATTGGAGCTGCATATAATTCCTACTTTCTAATTATTTATAAACCTTCAACTTTGATAATTTCCCCTCAAACCTTTAGCACACAATTGGGAGCTGGCACATCATTATTTTGTTTGTCCTAGTATACAATTCCCTTTCACACCCTTTTACCATCATAACTTCAATTGGCCTAAACTCTAGGAATTCATAAACGACTATGTGAGCTCTTGTTCAGTATGTTCCCAGAACAAAGCAAGATACCACAAACCATATGGGTTGTTGAAGCAATTACCAGTTCCTCCACAACCCTGGGAGTCCATATCTATGGACTTTATTGGGTGGCTATATAGAAATCCTTGTTGTAGTGGACAGACTCATGAAATAAGTAGTTTTCATCTCCATCACAAGATTAATCAATGCAGTAACACTAGTGGAGCTATTCATAGTACACGTCTTCTTGAAGCATAGGGCACCATTACACATTACTTCTGACCATGGTGTGGAATTTGTGTCTAAGTTCTTCAAATCCTTAGCTCATAGACTAGAAATAAAACTACATTTTACCTCGGGATACTACTTGGAAGCAGACAGCCAGACTGAATGCACTAACCAGACCCTAGAACAATTCTTGAGGATATACTGTAACTATCAGCAGTCAAATTGGGCTCAGTTATTACCACTGGCAGAATTCACTTACAATAACACATTCTCAGCAACTACAGGAGTATCTCTATTCCTTGCAAACAAAGGCTATCACCCTAAGTCCCAGATAATTGTTGAGTAATCCTCTATTTCAGTGGCAACTAATGAGTATCTATAAGGATTAGCAGATATCCAGGCAAAACTCAAACTTTCCATCTTGGAAGCCCAATATTAATATCAACTGCCTACTGATAAGAAATGTTCCCTAGCTCCAAAAATCCATGTTGGAGATCTGGTATTCATCCTAGCAAAATTTATCAAGATAACCCAGCCTTCAAAGAAACTGGCAGAATGATTCCTAGGTCCATTCAAGGTAATTAGTCAACCAGAAACATATTCCTATCTCATAAAACTACTGACTCATCTCAGATCAGTCTATCTGGTCTTCTACATCTCCCAACTGGAACCAATGCATACTAGTCTGATCCCAAATTGTGAGAGCATACCACCACTACTAGTAGTCGTCAATGGAAACCTAGAGTTTGAGATAGAAAGAGTTCTGGACTCAAAATTAGACTACCGGAAGAAGAACCCATTAATGTACTATATACAGTGGGCAAGTTACGAAGGTTTCTCCAAGGAGTACTCCTGGGTACCAGTGGTCGACCTCAAAAATGCAATGGAACTCATAGCCAAGTTCCACTGAGACTATCTCCAGAAATCCTCTTCAAGTGACTGATTGACATACTAGCAAATGTCAAGGAATAAATCATGTTTGATAGCCACAAGGGTGTGGCCATAAAGGGAGGGCACTGTCACAATTGCATGACACCTCATTAACTGCTGGTGACTGTACGTTTGCTCTGTGTATATACATTGTTATTATCACCATCAACCTACTCTCCTATGCAATTCCCAAGCCCTAACTTTTCCAAGAACTACCTGAAAATCCTACTCCGTCTTTATTCATCCTATATAAATTTAGTATGGACTACCTAGTATACTTAGCTTTGTTCTCAACTTGGTATACCTCTCTAATTTATACTCTTGCTATTTAACTCAGAGGTCTATTCTTCTTTCTGTCCAGTCCTCTCAATTGGGTACAGTGTAACTCCCCTTGTTCAAGAATCCTCTTCTTCAACCCACCAGGAGGATGGCATCTGTCACATGAGGTAAAGTAAAAAACCAATGATAGTCTGAAAGCACTTTTGAAGGCCATAGTCAACTGGTCCAGTGTGGTTTAGTAGGTAGTAGCCAGTAGGTAGGGGCATTGGTGCTAGTCATGTATTTTGCATGCAAAGTCAATGTAAGATACTTCTTAGGTAATCTGATTGATTGATATAGATCTACTATCCCTGGCATATTATGCATATGTAGAGAAATTTGGATAGAGTGCCTAAATCCCTGCATTCTCACTGTGCTATGAACTGTGACTTTATGTTGTTGAGTACTTTGATGTCCAGCCCACAAAAGAAGGTGTCATCTATATAGACAACTATGATGACAGTATTGGTTTTTGTTTTTCTATAGCAAAAAATTCCTGCTTTACTTTTGAGTCATTCAAAACTAAGCCTTTTCATAGAGATATCGAGTTGTTGCTACCATGCCAACCCAGCTTGCTTAAGACCATAAATAGCTCAATGGAGCCTGAGGACTGTGGTTTTATCTTTGATAAAACCTTCAGGTTGTTCCATGTAGATCTCTTTATTAAGTTCTCTATAAAGATATGTGTTTCGAATGTCTAGGTCTGTAATATGCCAATTTTCCAACACTGCTAACCCTAGTATTAGTCTGATAGTTTCAAAATGCACTACTAGTGAGTAAATGTCATTATAGTCTGTTCCTGCATGCTCAGAAAAACCCTTTGCAACTAGGCGTGCCTTCTTTTGTCTGTCTGATTTGATGTCAAAGACCCAACAACATTTAATTGTTTGCTTCTTGACAAAGTATCTCTCTACCTCTTTGAATGTTCCTCTTTGCTATCATGCTGGACAGCCATTTAGGCAATAAATGTGATATTTTTCACCATAATAACAAGAATAACTAGCTCAAGAGATGAGTTTGGCCCTCCAAAGATATTGTTAGATGCCTAGTCGTGGACTCAAGCATACCACTTGAGTAGCAGAGTAGTGGCTGTGACCACCACTACAGAGACCTCATAAGCATTGTCTAGAGAATTTCATAACAGATCTATAACAGAACTTCTCTCTAGAGTGCTCTCGAGAGTGGAAAGGACCTTAGAAGATATTTTTTATAAGGATAATATCATATCTTGGTGACAGTGACTTATTTATAATATCTAGGTTACCATCAGAGCAGGACCATCATCACTGATGGCTAATTATAGTAATAATTAGCAAGACAAGTTCTTTTGAGGGCTGTATTGCAAACCTAACAGAAGAAGACTAAGGCTTGAAGATGTGATGAGGTATAGAGGAGTAGTAAAAGAACTAGAGAGGTCAGACAGAGAGGTCAGATAGTGAGATAAAAGAAGAGGTATTTGATGAAGACAACATGCTTGAGAGCAAGACAACTCGAGATTGCTATTTTTTGCTATGGCCCATCAAAAGGCTTAAGAGCCACTTATCATTCAGAGAAGAAACCCAGGAGTAGGATTAGAGGAGTGGGGAGTGGTAGCCAAGTGATCGGGAGAGGTGCTGTCTCATTATTTCTCTCTTATTATCTTTGGAAATTTGGAAGTTTTCTTTGTTTCTTTTCTTTTGTTGTATCATTGCTTTGTAATCCTAATAAAATACTCTTCCCCCATTGTCTCTCCTTCTGTTGCTCTGGAGTTGAAAGGCTATTTGAGTGATTTGAGGTTTTTCTTCTGTGTCTGCTTTATGAAAACTCTACAAAACTTCCCTCGAAGGGAGACTCAAGCCTCAACGGACTCAGGCATTTGCTTATGCTAGGAGCTAACCACTCGCTATGTGTTTTTGGAGTAGACTTCCAGTTGTATGGTCAGCTAAAGTAGAGCTTGTACAATAGCATAGAAGTTCTAGGTAGTACTGCTGTATTGATGGCAAGCCAGGCTACTAGACTAGATAAGGGCAGTAGTGTCATAGCGCAAGATGAACATGTACCTTAGGGATCCTATTATGGTAAGGGTTCACTTGAGTGAATACTAAAAACAGTTCTTCTTCTTAGGTTTCTATTTAATATGTTTTTGTTATTCCTTGGACATTCACCTTCAATAAGCTCTCTATTATTTGATTTATCTCTCCAGTGCCTACTTATTTAGTGCACAATTATGAAGCAGTTTGGAGATTTTACCTCTCTAACCTTGCTTTCACCTTTTTTTCATAATCAAACCTTTTGATCCCCATCAACGGCGAGCTAGACTACTAGACTAGATAAGGGTAGTAGTGTTACAATATGAGACAAACACGTGTCTTAGAGATCCTATTACAGTGAGATCTACCTTGAGTGGATTCATAAAAACTTTATTATCATTTCTTTTAGTTATTTGAGTTTTACCCCTCTATTTTCTCTTTTCTTAAAGCTTTCTTTGTTATTTGATTATCTCCCCAGTACCTACTTGTTTAGTACACAATTGTGAAATATCTCAGAGATCCCTTTCTACTTTTATTTGTTATTACTTTTGTTTTGTGATCAAATTCCCTTTGATCTCTATCAACGCTGTTACGCCACTAGAGAATTTTCTACGGAAATGTAGCATGGGATAAAAATTATAACCCTGGATTTCACTATTGGAACCCACTCTAGAGAACTCCTACAAGCCCCAGACATAATCTAGACCCAAGATTAGGTACTTCTATCAGGTAGTGGCCAAGCTGTCACATGCCAGAAAAGCATATACCTCAGGAGGCAAGACTAATGAGCTAGCATCAGGTTTATCAGAGACAAACTATCAATGTTGATACTTTAGAACTCAAATGTTAAAGGATATCTCTGGAATGCAATAGAATTTTAATCTAGAGTGGACTTGGACTAATATGACACCAAGACGACAGATCAAAAGTCTATTAGTGACTAGTGATCCCATCACTGTTGGACTCAGTTAAGAAGCAGACGTGCCGTAGAGCAACAGGAATATCAATTACCTTTGTATGCACTTGCACATGTTTCTAGATCATATTCGGAGTAGAAGGAAGCCAGTTCAGAGATTAGAGGATATCGGGTAGGAGTGAAGTATGGAGGTGGAGTAGGAGTATATGGCTATGGCTGGTAGGCATAGAGAATAGGGAGGTGACATCTGTCATGTCCACATGGCAATGTCATAGAGAAGAGAAGTGAGAGAGGCTGAAAGAAGAAAGAGTTTCCTTTTTTATTTATTTTTAATTGAGTCTTATCAGTTTGTACTTTTAATATAATACTCAGAGAGCCTGAGAGAAAGGCAATGGAATCTTGACACCTGTCACCATCTCAAGAGCTCGAGAGTTGTCTTATGGCACTTTTCTGAGTTCTAAGTGAAGTAGTTGGGCTGTTGAGGAGACTGGAACTCTATATCCTACTTGGTCGAAAAACAAGACGCAGCGGTCACTCAGACAACCTTCTACAAAGTAGCAGGCCTGAAAAACCTGGCTAATCATCGACTCAGATCATATCACACCCATAAGGTTTGGTGTGGGAGTGCAGATGAGGGCTTGATTGAGTGTGATAAGGCCCATGAGTGGTTTACTGACTACTTTGATAGTGAGCTTATTACGGTATGTAAAGATGGACACCTTAGGGACACCATACAAGGAGGATCTAGATCGAGCTTACAATCCTTTCGAACATTTTTATCTTAATTATCACGCTAAGTTTCTATATTCTCTTTTTAATACCTTCATTCTTGATTCATTCCCACAAACTCTTTAGCATGCAATTGGGACCTAGTACCGCATCTTTAGCTCGTGCTAGGCTAATAGTCCCTTTTGTCCCCTTCAACGCTCTAAATTTATATTCTCTACCACTGTCAGACATTCATAACTGAACTGAGGTATGGTATTGGTTTTTGATGAAGGCAAGGAAATACTTAGTAGCTTGGATTGCCTTGTCTTTTGTAATAAGCATTGATACCAAAGTATATGAGGTGAAGTCGTTATAGAAGGTTATGAGATATCCCTGCCTATAATAACTTAGTACTGGGAAGGATTTTAAATCCAAGTGGATGAGTTGAAAGAGGTGAACTGCCCAATGATTAGAGCTAGGAAAACAATGATTAGGCATTTTCCTATTACAAACTTCATTCAGCCATATCTCTATCAATTCTTTGACAATTCTCATGGTCTCAAAGGCTACAGAAAGCTCTCAAAAATACCTTTCAATCGATGCCAGTCATATCTCAAGGTAATCAATATTGGCTGAGATATTAAGCAGATCAACTAGTAACCACTATGTTACTATTTATTAAATTGCTAATATCTTGGAAACTGCCATGATAAATGCTTCAGTTCTAGGCTCAGCAGAAGCTTTCTTTATAATGCTCAGAATGAGCCTAGAACAACCTTGAGGCAATTAATATTAGTGGAGATATGAAGACCTCAATGTTTGCACATAGACTTTATTAATTACCCATAAATAGTCATCTGTCCTTTTCTTAGAACAAAGGACAGCCTCCATATGGTTAGGTTATCAATATTTTAAGTACAAAGGCACTACTATATATAGAACAATAGGTAATAGTATGTGATGATCTGTCCTAGTACATAAACCATCACAATCCTGTATATAAGGACTTCCTGTCTGAGGATTAGACCTCAGACTTAACAACATCTCTTGTCACTGTCTAAATTTGCTTATTAAACACTTTTAAATATCAACTCATCAATCACAAATCAAGTAAGTGACCATTTGTGATACTTCTCTTGTGTACACCTAGGACAAATTGAATCTTTGAAAAAGATTTAAACTTCAAAGAAGTCCATTGCATGTTTTCTCGCCCTTCTGAGGGCTTCCCAGAATAGGTGCCCAAGATGGCAGTATATAGTATCATAATCTATTACAATGATAAGATGTGTACTTTGTTGGCTTAGCCAATCTATAGCCTACAGCACATATATTATGTCTTCTGACATTCTGGGTTTGAAGGTCATGAAAACGGCACCATTGTGCTTATTAACTGTGATTATTCTTCTGTTCCCAGAGATACTAAGACTATTTTGCAGAAATTCCCCTAATGATAGCAGATGGCATATTAGGTCTTTACAATAAAATACATTGTCTAGAGTAGTTGCAATAGTATAGCTGTAATCATTAAGGTGTCTTAAGGTTACTGAACCTTTACCTGTAATGTATGTTGAGCCATTTGTGGTATGAATTGAAAGGGGTACAGCAATTGTCTCAAAAATAGTAAAATCATTTCTATCTCCTGTGAAGTACGCTAAGGCTTCTGAATCAAGTATCTAGAAGGGGGTAATGCTTTTAGACTATTGTCTTCTACTCTTACAGCTCTTGTAAGTAGAATAAGCAATGCTATAAACACAGAGCATAATTTGTGCATTTGGTAAGGTATAGAGGAGGCTACAGTGTACACTACTCCAGCTAGAAGTTAAGGTCCAACAATCCATAGCTAGGAGTATTTTAGCAGAGGTTTTGTACTCATAGAGTAAGTTTGCATATCTAATACCATTCTCAGCAAAGTAGGTATCCTCAATGTCTACATCATCCAAGAGTTCACTTGGGGAAGTACCTATAATATGACTTTCTGACCTTAATGAAGGAGAGCCTAGTAATACTATATCAGCATCTTTGTCCCAAGGTATCCTAGTCCCAATGTAAGATGCTAGGGTGCTAGAGATTACTAGTTTATGCATTTTCTCTATAGACTTGTCCAAGCAAGATCGTTTTGCTGGATAGTCTGAGGTAGGAGTAACTACAGCATTATCCAAGTTTGTCCTAGCAGTTATAGTAAGTAGGTTATTTTCAAGAGAAGTTGGGGATAGTGTACTAGTGGCATCATTTTCAAAGCCTCGGGCTCATTTCTGAGCCTGGTATGTGTTATGGACTTCCAAGGGAGCATCACTCTGATAGGTATGAGGAAAAACAAGAGGTTTTTTATGCAAGGTCATCAAGAAAGGCAATTCTGGTATTCTTAGAGTGTCAATGAATATGCTAAAGTATTGGGAATATCCCAAGCACATCTGACAAAGGTAACTGACCACATAAGTTGAGGTCAGGGACATCAGGGTAGGAGCAGTAGTTTGTTCAAGGTATATATAGGGATATTGCTACATATTCTGCTGTTTCTGCTTATTCCAACATTGGCCACTACACTTACCATGCAGCCTACTGGATGGTCTCTGGTTTTGCTACACATTCTGCTGCTGCTGGAACTAGGGGTCTTTACTCTTCCTCTAGATATTTAACAACTTCTTGGTATCCACATTCTACTAGGGTTGCCAATGCTTTCCCTTTGATGAGTGCTGTTGCCAATTCATGATAGTATTGCTTCAAATGGCTACAAAAGTAAGAGAGTATGCATTAGTAGTTTTATGGTTTCAATCATATGCAATGTCTTCTATTTGTGGTGGTAACTTTGATAGAAGGGTCATAGCTCAAACTAGTTTAAAGATAATAAACTTATTGTCCTCAAGATAGGTAAAGAGGGCTAGGAGTCTGTCTATAGTAGGAGTAGGGCTGCAATCTCCTGGGACAAAGAGCTTGTTAACAGTAATAGGCAGCTAAGATACTTGTGGTGCCATACTATATTTTCAACCAATCAAAAAGCTTTTTTGTATCCTGTATTTTTGCCTTTATAGTAAGGTTTCTAATATTAGGGGAAATGCACAACATTAAATTACTATATGTCTTAGCATCTTGGTTATCCCAATTGTCCTGGGCTCTAATAGACTCATCTGTCTCGACACTATTAACAAGAACTGGAAGTAGTTTGCTATTCAGCACCATATAACAGCCTATAGCATTAATCACATGGTAAGCTATAGTATTCCATTCAGTAAAGTCACAGCTATCAAATATACAGAGGAGATTGTTGGTTTGAGATGACATGCCCTAGATAATGTAAAAAATGGCGTCAGTTTCTACTGTATGGTAACTAGGTAAACATAGGATATAAAGTACTCATGCTAGCAATTTGTTGCACCTATGGCTATATCATTTGCATAGTACTTGCCCTATAGGGCCCATAACCTATTCAGATGATGGCAGCAAGCATAGCTTAGTGTATGACACACTGAATAACTCACCTAGATAATATCCTAAGACTTAGTGAGATATAAAAGAAAGTAAGCCATTGTCTGATATTGCTATGTCTACTTTATATACACAGTTGGCTATAACTAAGAAGTAAAATGATGGGGAGCAATGCAAGTTTATAATTACATAATTAATTTATCACAGGACCTGTTATTTCCCAGTTTAGGGAGTCTTGAATACTGTTTCTATAACTCTCTGAGGTTTCTTATGGCTCTCCTGTTTAGACTTCTTTTTTCTTTGGATCATAGAGGATTAGTTTTTGATTTATTTCCTATTCTTAGTTATGACTAATCAAATAATGCTGTTTTCTATTCTTATCTCTTGCCAGGCCACCAATTTGGCTTTCTTTTGATAGACTTGGTTCCAGACTTTCTTATATGAGGCTTTTATTCCTAGCTTGACTATTATTCTGGCTTCAATGCTATGGGACCATGGGCTCAACTCTGCTAGTTCTTAAGTGATTGGTCTATCAATAGTAGTGACCTTATATTCCTGGATATACTGCTATATAGGTAGGTAGCTAGCCTTGCTAGTGAAGTCCTTTATGCCTTTACTGCTACCTAGCAGTAAGTTCTATTCATAGTCCTAATCTTGGGATGTGAAGTCATGAAAATTGTTTATTTTTAGGTCTAAGTCTATTTCAGGCCTTATAATGGATTGTGTTGTAAATACCTTCTTTAACCTTTTAAATGCTTTATTCTATGCTTTATTCTACTTTACTCTCTAGTTCCATTTCTCATCTTTCCTGACTAATTTATACAATGGTTTGGCTATCTTTGTTAAGACTCTAATCCTCAAAGTTGAATATGTATTTCAACTCAAAGCTTATATCAACACTTGATATCTTTATACCCCTTTACAAAGGGTCTAGTTAAGGTTTTCAGTGAAGTTATATTATAAGTGAGAGTATCAAGACTTTTAGTCACACTCTGTACTATAGTCCAAGAACTAAAGAGAGTATGGGGTTATAAAAGTGAGGAGTTTTACACAAAAACCACAGAAAGAGAGAACTTGCTGTTCTCATTCTTTCTGGACTATATTTATACTATTTAGAGATATAACAACTGTTACTACTAATATGACTAGAAGTGATAACTTGAGTCAGTGTTTCTAAATAGATGAGTCTAAGGATTCTTCTTCTAGTTCTTGGCTATATATATCCAAATTTACTATCTGAGAATTATCTGAGAATTGTCCAAGAGTCTAATGTCTCTGTCCTTGTTCAATCCAAAACCTTTGTTTGTATAAAAGCTATTTATAGCTTTTATTGTTATATTTCTCTCCTCTCTCTATTATGATGTTATTGTCTATCAATTCTTACAATAGCCACTTGTTATCACTCCATGGTTGGTAGTATTGATAGTCCTATCCTATATTTATAATAACCTTTGTGAAGTTCTTTATAAATTGCCTATAATAGTTAACTAGCCCTAAAAGTTTTTGCATGTCTTTGATTGTCTTTGGCTTTGGCCATTTTAGAACACTTGTTACCTTATCTTATTGTATCTTTATGTCCTCTTCTCCCATTACTAAACCTAGAAAGTTGATTTCTTTTACTTTTTATACATATTTCTCAAATTTCACATAAAGATTGTTTTTCTCTATTCTTCTTAAGACTTTTTCCACTATCTCATTATGCTCCTTTTTGTTCTCTGTTCCAACTAAAATATTATTCATAAATAGTACTACATCTTTTGTATTGATCAAGTCTCTTAATATGTTATTTATCATTATCTAAAAGATTACTGGTGAGTTTTTGAGACTAAAAAACATTACAGTAGGCTTATATACCCCTCGACATATCATAAATATTGCCTTTTACTTGTTTCCTTTCTTAATTTGTATATTATTGTACTCCTATCATAGGTTTATCTTTATAAATATCTTCTTTGTCTCCATGGTATTAATTAAGTTAGAAATTAAGAACAAAGAATAGTTATTCTTGATTATTTTCTTTTTTAGATACCTATAGTCTTGTACTATCCTTTTTTTTCTATCCTTTTTCCCAACAAAGAATACTAGTGAAGTCTATGATAACTTTAAGAGTTTGATGTACCCCTTTCTTAATTGCTTTTCTACAAATTCCCATACTTTCTCTTTCTCTTCTCTTGATATCAAATATATTCTTTCTTTTCTTGGTATAAAATTCTCTCTTAAGTTAATTACATGATCCTAGGACTTCCTTACTGGTATTCTTTTTGGCTCTGTTTTCTCAAATACCTTAAGCTACTTATGAAATCTTTGTGACACCATCTCTCTTACTTTCTCTTTGTATGTTTTGACTTCTTCATCAAGCTTTTCCTTTATCATTTACTTCTATTCATCTCTATTTACCTTATCTATGTTTCTAATTGTCAAACTTTATTCAGACCTATCTCTATTAATTCTTTGACAATTCTCATAGTCTTAATAGCTATGAAAAGCCCTTAAAAAGACCTTTTAATAAATGCTACTCATGTCTCAAGGCAATCAATATTGGCTGAGATATAAAGTAGATCAACAGATAACCACTATGGTACTATTTATTAAATCACTGATATCTTAGAAACTGCCATGATTGATGCTTTGCTTCTAGGCCCAACAGAAGCCCTCTTTATAATGCTCAGAATAAGCCTAAGGCAATTAATATTAGTGCAGATATGAAGACCTCAATATTTGCACATGGATATTAATTAATTACCCATAAATAGTCATCTACCTTTAATTATAACAAAGGACAGCCTCCATATGGTTAAGTTATTGCATTTTAGAGCACAAAGGCACTACTATATGTGATACTAATTCTCTTTCTCATTTTTTTTCTCTGTTCAATATTCTCTTTTACTGCTAAGTTCCTTCTATATAAAGATAGATATCTTGTTATTTTCAATTCCTCCATTTCCTAATTTATCTCTAGATTATATGCTTGTTGTCATGCTCTGGTGACACTGCATGACTGTACTCTATCCCAAGACCTCTACTTAGCTGCTTACCTTAGTAGAGAGTTTCCTAGTGCCATACAACTGTATAGAACTATCTGGCTCCTATCAAACTTATAACTAATCTTTGGATGGATAGTACTTATAACAACTAGACTAGCATAAAACCTTTAGCTTTGTTATTAACTTAGTCTGCTCCTAGTCTAGCCTCATTTGTTAATCTCTTACTATCCAATCAGTCAATACCATTTCTCATTCTCAAAACCAAGTATAAGCATAGGAGGCAGATCTGTTTACTAGAGGTTTACCTCATTTCTAACCCCCTTAAGAGCTAGGACTTGATACTTGTAGTCATAGTATACCTATTATTATTTCTCTCTTTTCTAAGTTATACACATCTATCCTTATTCTTTCTACATGGTTCTTACAGAATATATTAACTTCAACCTGGTGCATGATATTTTCTCTACTATTCCTTGTTTCATTCATATTTCTTACTACAAGTGGTCTTTCTAGCTTTTGTAACCTAAAGCCATGTTTTTGTTGTAAATTAAAGCAGGTTCATTTCCCTTCAGACATCTCCAAGCTCTCATGTTCTTTTCTTTCTTTGATTGATTACCTAATTGACACTTACTAAGCACATAGTCATGCCACATAGTAGAACTTTGAAACCTCAGTTCAGTGTTTACAGGAACTGAGGTATATTTCAATCTTTCTTATTTTATATAAAGATAACTGATTGTATCTAGACTTTTGTCTGACAGGTACAATAATATACAGTTCAGTGTTTACAGGAACTGAGACTTTTGTCTGACAGCTTCCATTAATCTCCATCTGCTTTAATAGTTTTTCCACTATCTTCTTATTTATAAACATTCCTGTAGCTTTACTGTCCAACAAAGCTTTAATTATAACTCTCTTATGTATGTTCACTTTTTCAATTCTAATGTTGAGCTATACCTTTCTTAGCATTTTGAATGTTTTTCTCATATCCCTTTGACTAACCTTCTCTATTGCTATACTTTTCAGAGTCTTTGTCTATATGCTGTTTTGCTGTGCTTTTTCTTCTATGGGACATGCTACTACTCCCTAGTTCCACTATGGCTTTTTTTTCTCTGTTTTATACTCTGGATATCTTATTTCTCTTTTCTTTTGTTTCAATACTTTTTCTCTAATAGTATCTCTTCTTCTATACTCTATATATTACACTCTTGTTATTTCTTCTCTTTTTGCTTTCTATGTCATGACTTAGCAAAACAGCTAAGTCATTATTTATTTTTATTTTCTTTTTATTTTCTTTTGGACTTACTATACAAGGAAGAAGTGTGGGAAAGTATTACATGACTAATGTCATACATCACAGTCACACACATTGCAAGGTCATATCACATGATGGGTCATATGAATGAGTGTGGGAAAATTCTTGGCTAGAGCCTTATAATATAGATATGTTGGGTCCTAATTACTGTCTCAAATATCAAAGTTGCCTGTTATTATAATAATATTATTCAGATTGACCTCAGTGTTCTCCAAGGTATTCTGTTGATTGTCTGAGTAGATATTGAGAAGGTAACATAATGTACTGTAATTGAGGAAAGATATGAGGTTAATATCTCAATAATTGAAAATGTCTCTTTGTAGAAAAAAGTAAAGTTTAGAGAGTTTGATATTTATATCTATTGTTATGAATATCAAGTGAGACTATAACTATTATTAGCCATGGTCTGATAATGAGTGGATAGTTAATAAGATATTGACATTGTTGGATGAAGACATTACAATGTAATAATGCATTGAATGTCTTAGACTCAGAACATCAGACTCATAGTATAGACAGAACTCTTCAGAGAAATCTCAGACTATTTCTCTTCTATCTTTGGACTAAACTAAATAGGACAACATCAGACTAATATAAGACTCTAGCTGCAATGACTTAAGTCTACTCCAAGTCAAAGTTGACAAGGAGAACTCAATAGAGTTCCCATTTGATTTTCTATACTATATATACAACTACTGTTGTGGCTATGTACTTCACCTCTCATAGTCCTTATGTTACCCATCATGTGATTATCTGTCACATGTTGTGATCTGTGATGTGACCATTCTGTGATATATGTCATACCTTTTTGTGACTGTGACATGACTCCTTTCCTATGCTTCACCTTCATAAAAGGAAATAGAAAATGAAAATAGAAAATGACTTAGCTATTTTGCCAAGTTATGATAACTAACCCATTTATAGACAATAACTCAGTCTTGACTCAACTTGTCACTTCTGTCACTGATCTGTCACTTAACTAGTCACTTAGAGTTATAAGTAGTTCTCTCTTTCTGTATTCCTTCCTGTAAATCCTTACTTCAAGGGATCAGTACTCTTATCTATCTTAGAATAATCTTAAGAGTGTTACTCAAAGTCTTGGTTACACCTCTCCTCTGATATAACTTCACTAAAAACCTTAACTGGACTCTTTAACAAGAAGTATGAAGATATCAAGTATTAGATATAGGTTTCAAGTTGAATATATTCAACTATGAGGTCTAGAGTCTTAACATCTGTAGTAACTCTTAGGTGATCATTTTCTATTTCTAAGTTTCTGACAAATAGTATCTAAGATAGATGATGGGGTATTCTAATAAAGTTTATACCTTCAGGAGATAAAGTGCTAGGTATTTATATAGTGATCAAGGGGGTTCTTGAATGAAGATAATGTCATAGTCCTTGTTGTTCTCAAGAATTGAATCTGTGAGTAGTTTGTTCTTTCAAACATTTTGTGAGAATATCTTCAAAGGTTTTATAATTCTTGTTTACTCCCACTCACAACTGAGCAAATTGATTTCTTAAAGCTCTTAGGTCTTCTTAGTATGCTATTTATGATTAAACCTGTGCTTCCAAAATGGACAATCATAACTATTAGCCTAGTGTTCATCTTTGCAATTGATACATTTGAACATATGTGGGCATAATTCACTTTTCATGGTTTTGAGTCTTAGAGGGTTGGTTTTAAAATTGGCTTTACAGTACTAAGCTATGTCTTTGTGGTATTTGAGTTTGTAGGGGCCATTACACTTCTGGCACTTCATTTTATGTAATCTGCAGGTGAAGGTAGTATATTCCCACTTCTAACAGTTCTTACATTGAGGGATACCAGGGTTTATGTTAGTGCTGCAGATAGTGGCAATATATCAACCTATGTTGAAGTACCTGTTAATTACTTTAATAATAGAAGGGCAAGATACAAGAACAATGTCATTGAATAGATAAGTTCTTTTGATTTTTCTTTTCTTTTGGACTTACTACACAAGAAAGAAGTATAGGAAAGTATTATATATCAAATATCATATCATAGTCACATGTTAAGATATCATACCATCATGTCACATGATGGAGTCATATGATGAGTAAGGGAAAATAGTGCATAGACCATGTAGTAGTTGTATAAGTAGTGTATAGGAATTGAACAAGAACTCTATTGAGTTCTCCTTGTTAACTCAAATAAGGAGTAAAATTAAGTACTCTCTGCTAAGTCTTACATTGTGAGTGATGAGGAAGGATGCATTATTGGTTAAATATAGAATACCTAAGATTTTCAGGTAAGACTTAAATTAAGAGAGTCAAGAAGACAAAACATCATTTGAGTTGATATTGTTAGATTCTTTGATATATTTTTCAATAATATTCATATCAGATGACAAGGCTATTTTGTTAGTAGTAACAACAATACCTCTACTATCTAGGTAGATGAAGTTGGCCATAACATCAGATTTAATAGACTTGAGGAGTCTGTTAATATTGAATATATGTTTGTTAGCATGTATAATAATAGTGTTAATATTGTCCTGGCTCATGGGTACAATGATCTGTTTCCTAAAGGGGCTTTTGGTGATCATGCTGATCTTAGGACATATTTTCTGATTGGTATTGTATGCAACATTGTGCATTTTGATAATTTTATTGTCAACAGTTTGGAAAAGGCCTCTTTTATCTTCAATATGTCTTTTATACTTCCTTTAGTGGCTTGTGCAAAAAACTTGATATTTTTGTAGTATTTAGATTTGGCTAAGACATTTGTGCTAGGTCTAGGAGAAATAGGTGAGAGAATCCTAGATGTCAAAAAGTCTTCAAGTTGTTGTCTGCTATGAGTCTGTCCCATCCAGAGCTGTAGATTGAAGATATGAGATCCCATGCTGTGAAGCCAAATTCTGAGATTTGAGGGATGTCTTGACTGCTTTTGTCGCCTAGAGGCCTTTGTTGAATGAAGGTAGCAATCCTTCGAAGAGAGCATACAATATCCTTGGCATCGCCTGCTAGGAATTCATCTGTACCAAATAGAGAGATTGAATTAAAGTTTCTATCCCATAGTTGTGGGTCTGCAGATTGATTTGCCTGATATGCCAAGGGTTCTAGATCTGGAGGAGAAACTGAACAGTTGGTACCATTGACATGAGGTGGATGGATGGGAGAGTTGGCCTCATTGTGAACATGAGGCGCATTGACCTGGGAGGGAATGTCCTGTTCCTCCTCTTCAAGTTGATTGGCCCACGACTGGTGGTTTTGAGCTTGCATCCTATCTGCATAGTCCATGGAGGAGGCTTTAGATTCACCGGATTCAGTAGACTCAGTGGATTGAGACCTTTGTTGATTGTGGTTGATATTTGGGGAACGTCCTCTATGAGCAAATTCGTCAACTTCCATTGACGAGGAGGAGTCTTGACTGATATATTTGTTGTTTAGAGCGTTGTTAGTTGGTTGTGAGAAGGAAAAGTTTGGTATATTCGCAAAGAGAAAGAGGCGATGCCGGTTCTCGTCTTGCTGATCACAAATCAAAAGGCAGGGTCACGTGCATGAGATCGGTACTTGGTAATGAACTTGATGGATATATATATGTGACTATGGCATCTCCTTCCCAGAATGCCATCCAAATATCCCATTTCTGCTCTTCCTCTACCTCAGCTCTCTGGCTTACTCATTAAGAAGCTCACCCCTGATATCAACACGCCGTCGGCTGCTGCATTTCGTCAAGTCCAGAATATCAACCCCAGCATCCAACGGAGAGCTCGCCTCCTTTCGCCAGAGTGCCACTTTTCTCACGTCTCTCCATTTCCCGTATCTTTTCCTTATGAC
>Ga0153998_1000030_pt1 | contig 18962 bp, 14 predicted proteins | sample TSNC082MetaG_FD_104725 | JGI IMG/M metagenome (GOLD analysis project Ga0153998, IMG submission 104725) | Attine ant fungus gardens microbial communities from North Carolina, USA - TSNC082 MetaG | ecosystem: Host-associated > Fungi > Mycelium > Unclassified | place: USA: North Carolina, Lumber...
ATATATTCCCACAGAGTCCAATATTAGATTTATAGGCTCACACAGTATGACACAGAAGAGAAGGAAGGCAGACAGTGGGAAGGCGATCGGAGAGACGACGGCTCTTAGGTGGGAACCTACTCATGTCACTAAGCCTAACCCTAGGGTAGTTCCCTTACAAGGCCTGGATACTGATATTACCATATAAGCCATTCAATGAGGACCCAATAACAATCTCTAAGCATGGATTGAAGTAGCAAAACAAGGAGAAGAGATTATCTGCATGAAAAGAATCTATCTAGGTGGAAAATAGACAAAACACCCCAATAGAATTTTGGTCAAAGAGAAACACTACACAAATCCGAACTGGCTTTAATCCTACAACGACTATAAAGACCCAAATGCTATGGACATTGATAATATACAAGCCATACTAAAGAACTACAAGAATATTCTCTAGGATCAAGAAGACTCTGACAACGAACAAGAAACTACTAACTAACGCATCTAGAAGCTAGTACATCAAACCCTCAATAATATTCTTTCCAAAGACCAGAAGAAGTCATTTAAGAAAGGGAAATATTTCAATTGCGAAATACTAGGACATTTCACCGTCTAATGCCTAAGAAAACCCAACTTCAAAACTCTATCCTGTAATAAGACCTACAAGGCTAAGAAGAATTTCCTTACCAAAAAGACTAACAAAAAAAGAAAATTCACAGAAAACATCCCAAAAGAAGAAACCTCAGCAACTAACTCCGACTCTAACAATGAAAAGAAGGATTTTCCCCAAAGCGACTAGGACCCATGCTTAACTCGCTCAAAACTTCCAGTACAAAGGACAATGACAGACAAGTAAATGGACTACACATAAAAGACATTGTAGAAATGCAGTTGAAACTATGTTAATCTAATATCCTTTATTCTCCTACACAAGTGCTTTTAAGAAGGAAAACTATGGACACTTTATCACTAATAGATTTAGGAACAGAACTCGACTTAATTGACAAGACCTTCATTAAGGACTGAAATCTACCAAAAAGAAAACTCAAAAAACCCCTTTTAATATGGAATGAAGATAGAAGTATAAACAAAAACAAAAAAATAACTGACTATGTCAAACTAGATGCAATTATCAATCAACAACAGATTAAACTCATACTTACGATTGTAGACCTAGAATGACCATGAATTATACTAGGAATTTCATAGCTCAAGAAACACAATCCAATTATTGATTGGAAGAAAGGTATGATGAAATGGAGAAACGCTGAACTAACAAAGAATTTTAGTGAATTACTCGACTTTCAAGGAGAAGATCCATGGTCAATGAACCATAAGATTTATGAATTAAATGCTAAAATCTCTGCTTCACAAGTACTAGCATAGAAAGGTAAGCAGAAAGATAACCAAACTACTGAACAAATGGTTCTAGAAGAATACCACAAATACTTATTACTATTCAATGAGAAGAAAAGTGAACAATTTCCACCAGCAAGAACTTGGGACCATAAGATTGAAATAAAACCAACATTCGAGCCAAAAGCTTTCAAATTATATAAACTTTCCTTTGTAAAAATCAAAAAACAAGAAAAATTTGTTAAAGAAAATTTATGAAAAGGATACATCAAACACTCAAAATCACTGATGGCCTTGCCCTTTTTCTTTGTGGCCAAAAAAGACAGAAAACTATGACTGTGTCAAGATTATTACTATCTCAACAAACACACTATTAAGAATGTCTACCTAATACCTAATGTTCAAACCATTTTGGACAAACTATGTAGATCAAAATACTTCACTGCAATGGATGTATGACTTGGATACAACAACATTCACATTCAGAAACAAGACCGATGGAAAGGAGCATTCAGGACAAATCAAGGATTATTCGAACCAACTGTTATGTTCTTTGGAATATGCAATAGCTCAGCAACATTCCAAACAATGATGAACACAATATTTGCACTACTCATTGCCAAAAACCTTATACTAGTTTATGTGGACAATATCCTCATCTATGCTCCAACAAAGAAACAACTATACAAGATGACAAAAGAAGTACTTAAAATACTTTAGGAGTATGACTTATATCTCAAACCCAAGAAATGCCAATTCACTAGACAATGACTTTCTTATCTTGGATATATTATTTCTCTAGATCAAGTTCAAATAGACCCAATCAAACTCAAAGGCATATCTGACTGGCCTGTACCTTCAACAGTCAAGAAAACAAGAAAATTCCTTAGATTCTGTAACTTCTACAGAAAATTCATCAAAGACTACACCAAAATTGCTTCACCAATTAATCAATTGGTAAAGAAGAATACAAAATTCATTTGGACAGAGGAAGCACAAAAAGCATTTGATAAGCTAAAAAAGAAATTTAAAGAGAAACCCATCCTTATCATGCTTGATCCAACAAAACCATTTGAAATATTTGCTGACACATCAAATTACATGACAGGAGCAGTACTCATACAAAGGGATGATAATAGAGTACAACATCCCTGCTTCTTTTACTCAAAACCACTATTACTAGTAGAGAAATGCTATCATACCTCAGAACAAGAATTCCTCACAATTATTCAAGCCATTCAGGAATGGAGACATTATATTGATGGAGCACCAGAAGAAACTATTATCTGGACTGACCACAACAATATCATCTATTGGACCAACCTAGCCAAACTGTCATGACGAATGACAAGATGTTCAACAACACTCAGTGCTTACAAGATCAAGATCAAGCACATTGTTGGCAACAAAAACACTGCTGCAAATACCTTATCTTGAAAATTCATTGAAGATAAGGACAGAAATAAACCAAAACAAGCTATATCCAACAAATTCATTGACAAATCAATATTTCTAGTAGAAGAACTATCCAACAAGTGAATACTAGAAAAAAAACAAAACATACTCAGACAACATTATGACTCACTAACAGCTAGACATCCTGGTATCAAAGAAATACTATGCAAAGTATCAAAACAACATTCATGGCCAGGACTCAAACAATTTGTCATTAACTACATCAAAGGTTGTGAAAACTGCCAAAAATACAAGATCAACCAACATCCTCTAAAATTGCTATTCCAAGGAATCCCAGCACCACAATCCAACTGACTATTCACTCAAATCACCATGGACCTCATAACTGACTTACCCAAGTTAAAGGGCTTTGATTCTATTTTGTCTGTGGTAGACCATGGTCTAACAAAAGAGATAATATTAATACTAACAATAAAAGGAGTAATCTCAGAAGGAATTGCAATGCTCCTAATGGACAACCTTTTCTGAAAATTTGGTATTCCCAACAAAGTTATCTCTGACCATGACCTTCAATTCATTTTTTTTTTTAAAAAAAATCATCAATTATAAAGCTAACTACTCTAAATACAAATGAGCAAGAGACAATTGGGGACGCGGAGGCAGACCCTGCAGTATATATTGTAAGCATGCCTCCCAAGTACCAACATGTAGTTAGTAGCCTAGGCAGTAAAGAATAAGAAAACTACATTAAATGACAGATTCTTTACCATCAAATATCTGCCTTCCAAAAACATTTATCCACCTAAAGACTTCCCCACCCCTTTTATTCACAATATCCACTGCCCCACCCTAGCCTTTAGCCCCTGCCATAGAACTTGATTGTCATGGAACAATCCCATTGGAATCAGGTGACGGACACTAAGACAAGTACTCTGGTCAAAACCCTTTTCAAGAGTACCAGTGACTCCCTCAGGGATATCCCACCCTGAGAGAGAGCTTGAATCAGTTCATCTTTGTATCTACAATGTCCTAATATACTTCCCAAGGGTGATACCTGGATTTTGTAGAGGAACATATGTATTTGTGGTGAGCTATAGGGAGCTCTTCCATATGGGTGTCGTTCAGTGATAGAGTGTTCATAGGATTCTTTTCGAGAGTGGATTCCCTCTGGCCATTAGTTTAGTCTCCAGATGGTGCCTTCTTCTAGCCTTAGCAAAGAGCGGGTGCAAAGAGAACATGCTGTGGTAGTCATGCCTTCAATGCATAAATGCACAAATGTACTGTTCCAAAAGGCAATGAGAAATAAAGCAGATAAGTGACATTATAACAATAGTAGTGAGAGGTGTTGGATAGAGTATGGTCTCTGGGGGTTATCTTGCCCCAGGGGAATGGTGATGGTAAAAGAAATGATCTATGACCTTCGATTTATTGCTAAGTCAATAAAATCCTTCTTATAAGGACTAGGAATCAAATAAGACACATTTACTGCTTTTCATCTGCAAACAGATAGCACCACAGAACAATTCAATCAAGAAATCAAACTCTACCTTGCTATCTATTGTGCTAACAACCCTGAAACATGGGCTGACAAGCTATCTATGACTGAATACTCTTATAATTCCAGACTTCATGAAGGATAATTACATACTCCATTCGAACTCATGTTTGGACATCCCACAAAAACCCACATTGACACCCCAGAAAAATCATTTATCACTGCTGACAACAGGATTAACCACATGGAGAAAATCCAGACAAATACTAAACAAGCACATGAAGTTACCAAGAATCTCATTAATCAGAGAATCAAAAGCAAACTTCCTGACCTCAAGACAGGAATACAAGTCTGGCTAGATTCTCAACATATCTAAATCAAAGGAACCCCAAGAAAGCTCACACCAAAACATATAGGTCCCTTTAAAATTTTGGAAAGAACTAGACCTGTTAACTACTGGCTAAAATTACTACTACACTAGAAGATGCACCCCATTTTCCATGTCCACCTTCTCTGGCCCACACAAGAGGATACCCAATATAGGAAATTCTCAGAAAGACCCCCTCTGAAGATCATTATTGGAGAAGAAGAATGTGAAGTCAAAGACATAATCGACTCTAGAAATAAAAATGGGATAAAGGAATTTCTAGTTCACTAGTATCACAAATGGTCACTTACTATTTGTGGTGGATGCTTTGATACTTTAAAGAGTTCAAAAATGCAAAGTTAGATGAGTGACAAAAGATGTTGTTAAGTCTGAGGTCTAATCCTCAGACTATGAGTCCTTATATACATAATTGTGATAGTCTGTGCACTAGTATAGATCATCACCTGATTACTACCTATTGTTCTACATATGGTAGTGTCTTTGTACTAGAATAATGATAACATAACCATATGGAGGCTGTCCTTTGTTCTAAGAAAAGGACAGATGACTATCTATGGGTAATTAATGAAGTCCATGTGCAAACATTGAGGCCTTCATATCTCCACTAATATTAATCACCTTGAAGTCATTCTAGGCTCATTCTGAGTGTTATGAAGAAGGCTTTTGCTGAGCCTAGAACCGAAGCATCAATCACGGCGGTTTCCGAAATATTAGTGATTTAATAAACAGTAACATGGTGGTTACCAGTTGATCTGCTTAATATCTTGGCCATTATTGATTGCTTTGAGATGTGACTGGTATCGATTGAAAGGTCTTCTCAAAGGCTTTAAGCTGGTTTTAAGACCATAGGAATCGTCGAAGAATTGGTGGAGATATGACTGAATGAAGTTTGTGACAACTAGAAAGGATACCCTGAAACAGAATACACCTGGGAACCAGAAACAAACATCACCAATGCCAAACAGCTTCTCAAAGCCTATAAAAGAAGACAGAAACTGAACTAGCAAAACAACAGTTTATGTCTTCTTCTTCTTTACTCTTCTCTACCAACAACACAACCACCCTTCCACCACACCACCAACACTATCATCAGTCAACAATGAACAAGTTAACAACTTTTTTCTCTCTATCAAACAATTTCTCCAAACACAAACCAACGACCTACTTTCATTCTATCATGTCCCTTACCAACAGATTGCTGTTAATTAAACTTCCCCCATACAACGATTCACGCTATTTGACCATCCTTTGGCCCAGCTGTGGACCACTCTCATCTAGAATTCAGTGGCTATTGCCAATTTTGATCTCTTCAGGGAGAATTGGGCTCTTTACCTTCATCTTTAACACACAGCCAATCAACAATTTCTTCAACTCCAAAACAATCTCAAGAATCTCAAAGAGTTTCTACTCTCTACAATCCATTAATACCTCCTACACACTGCCACATGAAGAGTACAACATTCACCAAATACAAACAATCAGAACTCTAGCCTATCAACTGGATCTGACTCTGAAGACAGTTCTAATAACATATAAGAAAGTGACCCCAACTATGATGAAATTACTAGACAATTGGAAACTGGTGACACCACAAAAGGAACTAGACAAAATCTGGATAATTCTAATAGAGATCAAAAACTACGAGACTCTAGGGATATGTTCTCCTTTATTACAGATGACACATAATGCTTTGTCTGTGGTCAACATGACCATTTCCTCGACTAATGTACTGATTATGTCTATAAAAGATGTAACTGAAGAAACCCTGGTCACTACAAAAAGTTCTGTCTTCTCCAACCACGATTTGCTATAGCAAAATAACAAGCCAAATGAGCCAGAATCAATTATTCAAACCTGTTCCGCAACGAACTACTTTCTACTTTTATTATTGGTCTCACTCCAACCAGACAATGACTCCTGGAACATTTTCTCACTGAGACCCCAGAGAATTAATGTTGTCCCACTTCTTGAAAACGCAATAAATAAGTTCTTTTCAGAAATGGACTCCTTACTAGTCACACTATTGTATTTCTCTCCACTTTCAGCTCTCAGAGACCTATCATTCGATATCTTCCTATGAGACGACCTCGACAAAACAAACAACGAAACTGGAAAGACGACGACAAAGACTATTTGTTATGACTTGGTAAAACAGCTAAGTCATTATTTAATATTTCTTTTTCTTTTCTTACTAAGGTGGAGCATGGGAAATATCACATGACAAGTCACAGAATGGTCATGTCACACATGGTCATAGCATGTGACAAAGAAGCTAGCTGATGAACATGATGACTGTGGGAGACAAGACATATAGCCACAACAGTAATTGTATATATAGTATAGTGAATCTAATGAGAACTCTATCGAGTTCTCTTTGTCAAACGCTAATAAAGAGCAGTTGGCTTTATTCTAGCTCAGGAGTTGGCTCACTGACACTACTATAATAACATTGATGATATTACCTAGTCTAACATCTTGGGAAAACCCATTAGATATTGAATTCAATGAGGACATTGAATCAAACAAAGGGGATTATGTTATGAACATTGAGTGGGATTACAATTATTATTAGCCATGGTCTGATAATGAATGGTTAGTAGACAAGATGTTGGCAATACTAGATAAAAACATTATTATGCAGTAAATGTATCAAATATCTGAGGACTCTAAAAGACAATAGACTCATAGAATAGACAGGACTCTTTAGAGAAATCTCAGACTATCTCTTTCCTTTATTTTTGGACTTGTACTAAATGGGACAACATTGGACTAACCCATTATTAGACACTGACTTAACTTATCACCTTTATTGCTTCTGTCACTGGACTATCATCTAACTAGTCACTTGTAGTTACAACTAGTGTTACCACATTGTAACGTAATCACAATACCTAGTTAGGATAAATACAAAAAGAGAAGGGAACAGCAAGTTCTCTTTTTCTATATTTCCTTTGTAAAATCCTACTCTGAGGAATCAGTACTCTTACTTGTCTAAGGACAATCTCAAGGATGCTACTCAAAGTCTCATTGATATTTCTCCTCTGATATAACTTCACTGAAAACCTTAACTGGATCCTCTGATGAGAAGTGTAAAGATATCAAGTGTTAGATATAGGCTTCAAGTTGAAATGCTTATTCAACTATGAGGTCTAGAGTCTTAACAAGAGGACAACTGAGTGTGGAGGGTCTATGAGTGATCAACTAACTGTATTTTCTAGTAGAGCTTTTGTCATGGTGTGTAAAGGTTGACACCTTAGGGAGGCTATGTGAAAATAATCTAGAGAGATTCTACACTCTTTTCATAATGACCAAATACCTATTTTATTTGAGCTGCATATAATTCTATCTTTTTAGTTACTTATAACCTTTATTTTTGTATCACAAACTTCATTTGGCCATATCTCCATCAATTCTTCAATGATTCTCATGGTCTTAATAGCTACAGAAAGCCTTCAAAAAGACCTTTTGATTGATGCCAGTCATGTCTCAAGGCAATCAGTATTGGTTAAGATATTAAGTAGATCAACAGATAACCACCATGTTACCATTTATTAAATCACTAATATCTCAAAAACTGCCATGATCAATGCTTTGGTTCTAAGCTCAGCAAAAGCCTTCTTTATAATGCTCAGAATGAGTCTGGAACAACCTCAAGGTAATTAATATTAGTAGAAATATGAAGATCTCAATGTTTGCACATAGACTTTATTAATTACCCATAGATAGTCATCTACCTTTAATTAGAACAAAGGACAGCCTCCATATGGTTAAGTTATTGCATTTTAGAATACAAAGGCACTACCATATGTAGAACAATAGGTAGTAGCATATGATGGCCTGTTCTAGTGCACAAACTATCACTTTTCTATATATAAGGACTTTTTGTCTGAGAGTTAGACCTCAGACTTAACAACTACTTTTGTCACCATCTTAACTTTGCATTTTTGAACTTCTTAAAGTATTAAAGCACCAATCACAATAAGTAAATAACCTTTTGTGATACTTTGATTATCTTTCCTCAAACCTTTAGCATACAATTGGGAGCTGGTACATCATTTAGTATAAAGTTAAATCATGAGAGATATAGGGCCCATTTAGCCTGTTTTTAGTTCAATTTTTGACTTGTCATAAAGTACTAGAGGTTTTTGTGATCCATCCAGATTTCAAATTTTATCTTTGCTCCCTTTAGATAGTGTCTCCATGTTTTTAGACATTAGATTACTGCCAACATCTCCTTGTCATGGATTTCATAATTATACTTTGTAGTATTTAATGACTTAGAGATGAAGACCACTAGTCTTCACTTCCTATTTTTATATTTTATCATAAATGGTCACTTACTATTTGTGATGGGTGCTTTGATACTTTAAAGAGTTCAAAAATGCAAAGTTAGACAAGTGACAAAAGATGTTGTCAAGTCTAAGGTCTAATCCTTAGACTATGAGTCCTTATATACATAATTGTGATAGTCTGTGCACTAGGACAGATTATTACATGCTATTATCTATTGTTCTACATATGGTAGTGCCTTTGTGCTAGAAATAGTGATAACTTAACCATATGGAGGCTGTCCTTTGTTCTAAGAAAAGGACAGATGACTATCTATAGATAATTAATGAAGTCCATGTACAAACATTGAGGCCTTCATATCTCCACTAATATTAATCACCTTGAGGTCGTTCTAGGCTCATTCTAAGCATTATAAAGAAGGCTTCTGTTGAGCCTAGAACCGAAGCATAAATTGTGGTGGTTTCTGAGATATTAGTGATTTAATAAATGGTAACATGGTGATTACCAGTTGATCTGCTTAATATCTCAGCCAATATTGATCGCCTTGAGATGTGACTGGCATTGATTGAAAGGTATTTTTAAGGGCTTTCTGTAGCCTTTGAGAATGTGAAAATTGTCAAAGAATTAATGGAGATATGGCTGAATGAAATTTGTGATATTACCCCTCTCTTGGTTCGAGCTCTGTTGAGAAGTTATCTTGTTTTTGGTATACTCTTACAGCTTTTTACCTGTATTTTGTAAATTTTCTTCAGGTTCCCATGTGTTATCTCCTTGAGTATATCCTTTCCATCTAACAAGGTATTCATTCTTTCTATGTCTTTGTCGTAAGTCCAGAATTTTTTTTACTTTCTATTCTTCCTGGTCTTGTATCAAGGTCAGTGGTGGGAGAGTGGCCTTCTGGCCACGAATGGTGGATTTGAAGTACTGAGTTAACTTGCTTGCATGAAAGACTAGATACAGTGCTTGGTAGTGAGGTGGCATCCTAAGCCGGAACGTAACCAAGGACAACTTTTCTATTATTTCAAATGGTTCTTTGTACCAGGGTCATAATGTTCACTCTGTAGTCTGGTAATCCTTCAAATTGAGTAGTACTTTGTTACCAACTTTAAATGGGATGCTTTGGACTTTCTTGTCATAGTACCACTTTATTCTTTCTGCTACAAGAGTAAGAGCTGCTTTTGTCTACTCCAAGGCTTTATGTCTTTTATATGTTAGGTCATTTAAGTCCCTTTGTGGCAACTCTTTGACTAAAATTGGACCTGCTCTCGGGTGTCTGCCATATTCAAGGTAGAATAGACTTTCTTTAATTCCTTTATGTGCTTGATTATTATATGTGAAATCTATACTTGGTAGCAGATCTGACCAATTACTGAGATTGTAATCAATATAGCACCTAAGATATTGCTCTAGAGCCTGATTTACATGTTCTATTTGTCCATTTGTTTGTGGATAGTATGCTATCAACATAGTAGATTTTATTCCTAAAATTTTGCACCATTCTTGGAATAGCTCAGCTGAGTATTGTACTTCTCTATCTGAAATGATTTGTAGGGGCAGTCTATGCAATGGATAAACCTTGTCATAAAGTAACTACGCCATATCCTTGGATGAAAACCAATTATTAATAGGAATAAAATGAGCTCTTTTGGTGAGCCTGTCGACAATTACACAGATAGCATTATAACCGTTTGATTCTGGCAATTGAGTAATTAAGTCTATTGATATTATTTCCTAAGGCCTGTTAGGCACCTTGTTAGGCACAAGTGGTCAAAAAGGTTGCTGTGGGTGATTTTTCATCCACTGACATATATTATAACCTGTAATGTATTTCTTGACAAATGTAGTCATCCCAGGCCACCAGTAATTTCTGGAGACCAACTCATAGGTCTTCCACCAACCTGGGTGTCCAGCGGATGGCAAATCATGGTGCATCTGAACGATCTGTTGTCGCAAAGTGTCTTCTACGCTATGAGGGATATAGATTTTCCCTCTGTATCCCTCTGTACAAAAGTAGTCTGTTCTCATAGTTCCAGTCTTATAAGGATTTTTCAAATTCTCTTGGACTAGACTTGAGTAATGACTTATAGTCTTTTGTGACTTTGTCCGATAAGAGTACAGCTTTGACCTCCTTTAGGATTATTTCATCATTTATTGGCAATTCATGAATAGTCTCTAATGTATTGATAACAAAGAACTCAGGCTTTAGCAACACCTAGTTTGTATTGTTGAGGTCTATCCTCATTTCATGATCTGCTTGTCTGGACAAGGGGTCTTCCACCTGCATTGTCCTTCCCAGTTTATGATAGAGTACAAAGTCAAAATAAGTCATGAATAATACCTATTTTGCTTGTTTCCTAGTCAGCTTTTGAGCTGTTCTAAAAAATATGAGGTTCTGATGATCTGACCAGATCTCAATTTTATATGGATATCCTTTCAAATGATATCTGTATTCCTCTAGTCCCTGAATTACTGCAAGTAGCTTTCTGTCGTAGATTTCATAGTTCTTTTTATGGACATCTAACAACTTGGAAAAAAAAGCTACTGAATACCACAGGTTAGTTTGCATATCTTTTTGTGATAAGACTGTACCTGTTGCAAAGTCACTAGCATCGGTAGATAACTTAAAGGAATCTTTGTCATTTGGTATTCTCAGGATTGAAGCTATGGTAAGACCTTTTTCAGTGCCTTAAAAGTATTTTGTTGCTCAATGCCCTAATTCCAGGTACAATCCTTCTTGGTCAAGTCGGAGAGTAGTTTTGACATCTTGGCAAAGTTCTCAATGAACCTACAATAGAAATTCACAAAGCCTAAGAATACTTGTACTTGCTTGACTTTTGTCAGTACTGGCTACTCTAGAACTCCTGAAAGTTTTTCTTTATTTATCTATACTTTATTTTCCGATATTATTATGCCCAAATATTTGATGCTACTTTGTTCAAAGAAATATTTCTCTGCTTTAGCATAGAGGTCATTAAATTGGAGTCCTTTCAGCACTTCCTTGACCAATTACCTATGTTCCTTCAAATATGTCCCAAATATTAAAATGTCATCTAAATACACTATTACTAATCTAATACAAATCAAATCTCCAAGTATATTGTTTATCATACTTTGGAATGTTACTGGTGCATTGGAGAACCCAAAATACATAACAGTTGCCTCAAAGAGACCTCATCTTGTGATAAATGCTGTTTTCCATTTATTTCCTTCTCTAATACAAACATTATTATATTCCTACCTCAAATTAATTTTGGTAAAGATTAAGGCTTTGCTGAGTGTATCATGACTTAACAAAATGGCTAAGTTATTATTTATATTTCTTTTTCTTTTTCTTTTCTTTTCTTATTGGACTTACAGCTATAAGATGGAGCATGGGAAAGTATCACGTGACTTTGTCACAATGTCACAATGGTGTGATAGATGGTCATGTCACAGTGTGTCACATGACTAGAGTAACATGAGGACCATGGGAAAGTAAGCACATAGCCACAGTAGTAAAATGTATAAGTAGTAGAGAACTCCATCGAGTTCTCTTTGTCAAACTCTGAACAAAGAGACAGTTGGCTTAATTCTGGTCATTGGACTTTAGACGCTGACAGAGTGATTCAATCAAGTCAGCTATTCTAGGGATTGAATAGCAATTTTTAACAGTAATTGCATTGAGGGATCTATAGTCCATAATGGATCATAAGCTTCCATCGTGTTTCTTTACAAAGAAGAATGAAGCTGCTATTGGGCTAGTAGATGGACAGATATAACCTTTTCTGAGTTCCTCATCAATCCATGTATCAAGAGAGTTTCTTTCTGCTAGAGATAATGAATAGATCTTTGTTGGCTTAGAAAGCTTTGTGCTTTCCATGAAGTCAGTAGCATGGTCGTATGGTTTCCGTAATGGCATTCTCTCTGATTTATGCTTTGAAAACACATTTCCATACTTGTGTAACTATTCTGGTACATGAGCCTTCTAGATCTTTGTGTCTTCACAATCTGAGTCCTCATACTGGTCTCGATTGTTGAGTATAGTTGTAATCATTATCGCCTGTTAATGACTGCCTAGGTCAGTCATGTCTGCCCAGCTAAGAATGTGGTTGTCGGGGTCCTCATCTCCTATGTCGTCTAATAAGGAGAATCCACTAACATCTATTTTGAGATGAAGCTCATTAGCTCTTACTTCTTTATCTTGTATTTTATGGACTTTACTAGCACATATATCCAGGCACCTGGTAACCTTCCATTGACCTTTTTTGCCAATCTATCTTTATACAAGTACTTGTAACTAGTCATCTTCTCCTTATTCCCTAGGTTAGTAACAAAGAAGTATTGGGCCATCTTGTGAGATCCAATTTCTACATAAGCTTAAACATATTCTGTTATCTGTTCTGCCTTGTTGGGGGTGTTATTCACATTAATTACATAATATGGATTTGCTAGTTTATGCATTTCCAGGTTATTATTTTCCATGACAACTCTGTCAATGAAGTTCATGGTAGCTCCCAAATCAACTAAAGCCTCAGTCTGTACTTTTGTGTTGTATACCCAAAGTGTAACTGAAATATTTTTAAGGGAGGTAGTCTTGTTGCACACTATAAGATTCCAGTACTACTTTTGACTTTACAAGCTAATAGAGAGTATACTTTCCTCTGACTGTAGACCACAGACATTATACTTTACAATCTTAAGGTAAATCCAATTTGGGAGTTCTCTTTTCCTTCCTACTTGGGAAAACAGGATCAAAAATTTCCTCAATTGACGTGCTGTTTTATATTGACAATCTTAGGAGGGGAAGTCTGGGTCATCTCTTTTTTCCTCTAATGATTTTATTAGCTATGTTTTAAACAACTGATTTATCTTGCTTGAACCTGGTAAAGATGGTTTTTAGGAAAAGGTTCTTCTAAGAACAATTGCCCTTATGACCAAGTTTGTTGTAACTATCCAGTAATTTTGTTTAAAGCCTTTTTCAGTGCTTTATCTTTTTTGGCAGTATTACAAGTCCTTCCTTTTTCTGAATCTCATCTATTTTCCACTATATCCAGATTCTTTTTTCTTCTACTTTCTCTTCTTTTTTGCCTCTGTACCAAATATTGTATCCTGGGCCTTGTAAGGCCTTATATGCTTTTTATTAATAGTTTTAAGATAGTTGTCCCATGGATTTGTTGTAAGTAATAAGTGCAGTTCGCTACTTTATCAGGGATAACTTTTGTTGATGTGAACTTTTGAACAAAGTTCTTTTTTGCTAGGTCTTTTGTTGACCCAGAGCACTTGTTAATTCCTTCTTATCTTCCTTCTTGTTATCTCTTCTTCTGTATTATTTTATGAGTCTCTAGGCATAGTCACCCTAGGGACTAACATCCAACCCTGTACCTTGTCATATATAGCAAAGTATAGCAGCAGTGATATTGTTGTTTGTTGACTTGTTTATAGTTTATAGTTTTTGAGTATGGTTTTCAAGGGGATAAAAGGATAAAAACACCCAATTTTAGCCTCTTAATACCACCATTATACAACAGTACCATTCTAGATATATTATCTCTAAGGTATGTAAATGTTTAACTCTAGAAGAGTTTGACATATTTCTGGTACTCTAGTCTCTGGCTTTGATAAATCTACACTCCTTAGATACTTACAAGTGCCTTTTAGTAATCTCCACTCTTTTGCAGTTATCATGTGATCCTCCTTTTCTACCTCTGATATTTTGTTTTCTAATTTCCTAAACTATTCTCATACAAGACGATATTGTTGTTCTTTTCTTTAGACTTTTGTTTTTCTCATTTCATTAAAGAATAGTAGTATATAGTCTAGAGTTGGTTTTAAGATTTCTTCAAAGTTCCTTGTTTGGTGAAAGGGTGGTTTTATTGGAATAGGTAGAGAAGGAGATGAAATTCAAGGTCCTATTTGTAACTTGAGTAGTAATGGTGATAAAGGGTCAGGAATTTTGTCAAGGAGTTCTTTTGCCTTTAGTACTTTATACAACAGTGCTTGTCTAGTAGCACGTTTTTCATGTTTTTCCACAAGTGCCTTTGATTCTTCTTTCGACAGAATACGAGATTTAGGAGATAGAATAGGCATAGGTATAATTGTTCTTCTTCTCTTCCCAACATCTTTAAACTTTCTACAACTCTTTGGAGTGAAATAAAGTGTTTCTCTGATGCCAGTTTTAGTATTTTTGAAGGTGACAATATTGCTATTTTTTCTAATAGCGAGCATGGCTAAGGGACAAAAGTGAGCACAATGTCCTTATTTCAGCAGATGAAGTGTGTGGATAGAAACTATACTACTCTAAAAGTGTCCTTCCAACATCGATGATAGGTCCTATCTTGAGGGAGGAGAGTTGACGTCATATTCAGTCTCTCTTACTGGCTTATGGAGGAAGAATAGAGGTTCTCAGAGTGGTTCTAGCCACCTGCAAGGGTTTTTTAGAAATATTTACACAAATCTGAAGTCTTTCAGGACCAGCTGTGATGCACAAGCTAGCTTGCTCCCATTATTCTAAGAGACAGACTTTCCTCTTTACACCTAGGGTCTAGCCTACTATAGAGATAGGTCCTTGACAGAAACCTACTCTGAGCCCTCAGTAAGTCTTCTGTCCTTTTATAGAAACAAAGACACCCTCATAGCCCCCAGGACCTTCATCTGGAATGAACACAACCCCTAAGTTCTTTATAGAAACAAGGGGGATAGAAAACAATAAACTTAACAAACTATCACAAATGGTTACTTACTATTTGTGATGGGTGCTTTGATACTTTAAAGAGTTCAAAAATGCAAAGTTAGACAAGTGACAAAAGATGTTGTCAAGTCTAAGGTCTAATCCTTAAACTATGAGTCCTTATATACATAATTGTGATAGTCTGTGCACTAGGACAAATTATTACATGCTACTATCTATTGTTCTATATATGGTAGTGCCTTTGTGCTAGAAATAGTGATAACCTAACCATATGGAGGCTGTCCTTTGTTCTAAGAAAAGGACAGATGACTATCTATAGGTAATTAATGAAGTCTATATGCAAACATTGAGGCCTTTATATCTCCACTAATATTAATCACCTTGAGGTTTTTCTAGGCTCATTCTAAGATTTATAAAGAAGGTTTCTACTGAGCCTAGAACCGAAGCATCAATTGTGGCAGTTTCTGAGATATTAGTAATTTAATAAATGGTAACATAGTAATTACCAGTTGATCTGCTTAATATCTCAGCCAATATTGATTGCCTTGAGACGTGACTAGTATCAATCAAAAGGTCTTTTTAAGGGCTTTTTGTAGCCTTTAAGACCGTGAGAATCGTCGAAGAATTGATAGAGATATGGCCAAATGAAGTTTGTGATACATTTTGTCAATAATACTCCTTCTGTTACATAGTTTGAGGCATCTGTCTCCACTCCCATTTCCTTATTGATATTTGGAATAACTAGAACAAATTCTATGGTAAATACTTCTTTTAGCTTTCTGAATGTCTCTTCTTGCTCTTGTTTTCACTTTCACTTCTGCTTTTTTCTTACCAACACATGTAATAGAGCTGCTATTCTGGAAAATTTTTTAATAAACTACTTATAGTAGTTAGCAAGGCCTAGGAATTCTTGTACTTCCTTAGTGCAGGCTAGTTTAATACTCTATCTATTTTTTCCTTCTATATCTCTACTCCCTTTGGACCAATTACTACTCCCAAGAATTCTACTTCTCTTACTTTCCATCTATATTTCTCTGGTTTCACAAATAGGTCATTTTTCTCTAGCCTCTTTAATACTTTCTTAACTAACTCATTATGCCTTTCTTCAGTGTCTGTTATAATAAGAATATTGTCAATAAACATTGTAGTGTTTCCTTGGTTTATAAGATCTCAGAAGAGGTCGTTCATTATTGTTTGAAAGATAGCAAAGGAGTTAGTTAACCTAAAGTACATGACTGTTGGTTCATATGCTCCGATATGTGTCATAAATGCTATCTTCCATTCATTGCCTTCTTTGATTCTGATGTTGTTATATTCCTATCTCAGGTCTAGCTTTGTGAATACCTTTCTCTTCTCTACTCCATCCAATATATCTGCAATGAGGGATAATAGATACTCATTTTTTATTGTTCATTAGTTTATGTGTCAGTAATCTTGTACTATTTTTCATGTCCTATCTTTCTTTGTCACAAAATGTACTGGTAATGTTTGGGGTAACTTAGAGGGTCGAATATATCCTTTCCTTAGCTGATCTTCTACAAATGTTTGTACCTCCTCTCTTTTTTCTCTTAATAATGAGTAAACCTTCCTCTTTCTTGGTACAAACTTCTCCTTTAATTCTATGGCATAGTTCTAAGTCTTTCACACTAGTATCCTCTGACTCCTTCTTTCCAAATACTTTTTTCCACTTCCAAAATCTCTTAGGTACTAACTTCCTTAATATATCTGTATTTTTGTTTTCTTCTGCTCTCTTTACCACTTTTTCTTTTATCTCCTGCTTACTCTTTCCATATAAAGGTGGACATCACATTATTTTTACTTCTTCTTTTTCTTAATCTATCTCTGAGTTGTGAGCTGCTAGTCACAGCATTTCTAGTATCACCTTTATTTTTCCCAGATTATACACATTTATCCTCATTCTTTCTAGTGTCCTTTGAAGAACATATTACACTCAACCTGGTACATTATGGCTTCTCTCATGTTCACTGTTCTATCCACATTTTTTACTAAAAGAGAATTCTTTAATTTTTCTATTCTAAATACCTTTTTCTTAGCAAAGGCTGTATCTATGAATAGACCTGTTGCTGCACTATCTAACAATACTTTTGTTGCTATCCCCTCATGGTTTTCTAACTTTTCTAACCCTATTTTCATCCAGACTTCTCTTAGTAGCTTAAGTAATTATCACATATCTCGTACTCTCTTAGTAGTATTGGTAGAATTTATTTTATTGCCTAGTTTTTCTGGGCACAATATACTGTACAATTTATTAGAGGCCAATCAAGAGCTTACTATTCTCCATTGTCTTTTGCTGACTCCTACAGCATCTCTACTACCTATTCTTTTTTTCTTTATCTCTTCTAGCAATTCTTGGCTATATGGTCCCATTTTTCACACACATAGTACATTCTATCTCCTCCTCTTCCTCTATCAACATCCATTGCATTTGGGTCTCTCTCTAGACCTATTTGACCTCCTTCTCAATTTGGCATACTTGGTCCTCCTCCTCTGTATCTCTTACTGGGGTTTTCTGCTCTCCATATTATTTGCTCTTCTCTACCTTCATATGACCCTTCTCCATATCCTCCTCTCAGCTGTGCATTTCCTGTTGGGCATGCTGCATTCCTTCCCAACAATCTTTTCTCTGCTCTACTCTGCCTTTGGTTTCTATCCAGTCTAACCACTTTTTCTTACTACTCTCCAATGGTGGTTAGCAAACTTTCTGCCTCTGCTAGCTTTTTTCTGATTGTCCTGTTTAATCCTCTCTTAAATTCCTCAATGAGAGGTCTTCCCTCATAGCTGCTCCCCCTAGTGATCTTTTTGAACTCTTATATATACTTATTGCATAACCTCCTCTCTACTCTATTGTTCTTAGCTGCTCTACTTTTATTTCTCATCTTTGTAAATAAATCTTCTGTCATCTCAATCTCTGACTTCCCCTTGACTAATTTATCTAGCAAGCTGTCCTTTTATGCTTTTGCTATTTCTCTCTGTACATACGATAGTACCCATACTACTTGGATAGTTCCTTTCTCTTCTGTCATCTTCATTCTCAAGTATAGGCAAGCTACATTGATAAACGCGCTTACTTCTTCTATTCTTCTACTAAATACTTGAGGTCTTGTGATCTCTACTTTGCTCCTCTGCTACTAGAGGAGCATAGTAGTTATCTGCTGTTGCAGGATGATGATTATGTTAAGGAGTTGCTCCTTGCAAGTGGGAGTATTGGGATGGAATACTGGTTGTATCACAAATGGCCACTTACTGATTTGTGATTGATGATTTGGATATTTGAAAAGCTCAAAAAAGTGAAGTTAGACAAGCAGCAAATGATGTTGTTAAGTCTGAGGTCTAATCCTCAGACTATG